>ENA-OSEY01000547-OSEY01000547.1-marine-metagenome-genome-assembly--contig:-NODE-547-length-27333-cov-3.679190_pt1 | contig 27333 bp, 24 predicted proteins | sample MGYA00248465_ERZ534230 | MGnify/ENA primary metagenome ERZ534230 (study PRJEB26409, sample SAMN06344110) | marine metagenome | isolation source: Sea water from surface | place: Atlantic Ocean:Southern...
ATCAGCGGTAAGGGTATCGTTATCTAGTGTCATACTATCTGCTACTGCGCTGCTGTCGGAAATACTGGGCTTCTCTTTCATTAGGATCTTGGCAGGCGCATAAAAGGATCTATAATCATATTTTGTTTTTAATGTATCAGGTAGTGAATCAGGATTGATAATGATTGTATCTCTAATTGCAGGAACTAACCACGACTTAATGTTTGCAACTTCAAAAGAAGTTTCAAAATCAATTTCTGTGATTGTCGTTTGTGTGCTATCATCATTTATTTTTACATCTCCTCTAATAGCATATGGTCTTCCACCATAATATGAAACTTCGTAAAGATGGTCGTCCTCATACATCGGTGAAGTCAATAAAATAATTCCTGAAATTTCTTTATCAGTTTTAAGAATCTCTATTGTATCTTGGTTTATAGTTTGAATTTCCATTCCATCGGAACTTAATCCCTCATATACATAATTTGGATACTTGTAATAATCAGAACTAACATTTTCAGGTGAAAGGGATTGTGTATCCTCATTGCCCTTTGGTTTGACCTCAGTTAAAATTGAATTTGAAGATAAATTGTGTATTAATGATAATGTCGTGATCGATTCGGGCGGCTCCCCAGTAGATTGCATAGTAAAAAGCGATGATTTATTATTTTTAATAGTGCTTAAGTTTACTTCAACGCCTATTGTAACTATCCCATTTTCGCTATAACTGCTAGAACTGAATGGAGTTTCTCCTTCAAAAACAAATCTATTTGAATCACTGATGTCTCGAGTATTTATTTTAATACTATGAAGACGCTTTGGTAGTATAACGATGGGTTGAGGAGGTATGATCGTATCTCCAATTAGGATAACTAAAGATGAGTCAATTTGTTCCAGGATAGGTTGAATGATATGCGTATCCCCAAGCTCATTTTCACTGCTTACTATTTTTTCATCTAGTTTAATTTCATATGAAAAAGATAGATCAACAATTCCAAGGTCTTCACGTTTTGGTTTCCACTCAATTTGTAAAGCATTAGGATTAAACGACATATCTAGTGGAGGAGGAGTTTTCCAATTAAAACTATAGAACTCTGAATTTTTATCATCTATTATTTTAAATTGTAAAGAATCTCCCAGCATTAATGTATCTTCAACTAATGCTGATAAAGAATCACTTATCATAGATAGATGTGATGATAAAACTTGATTATAAATTCCTTTTTCTACTCTAGAAAAGACTATGTCACTGATTTTGGCGTCATTAGCATTGGGAGAAATCCCAAAAAGATCTTGGCCGTTAAATTCACTTTCTAAAATTATAACATTATCATTTTCAAGAGATAGATTTAATATTTCGTTTGTAGTGAAAGGAATTAATATTTGATTAGAATTTTGATTGCTGTTATTGTAAGTCAATATATCAGGTCCTAGCAATATTCGTGAATCTTCTTTCATCTTGTACTCTGTTGATCGCACTGTCTTTCCGTAGCCATCTAGTGGGAATAAACTTGCTCTTAAAAAATTATCTTCATAGGATATTAGAGCAATTGAAATTTTATTTTGATTATTAAGAATTCCTGTAAAAATCGGACCATATCCGTAGGTTACTAAAGTATCTGTAAATGACATTTTTTGTGAAACAGATAGTACACCATTTCTTAAGGTTAATTTGAAAACTTCAGCACTTCTTGATGGTGTAGAGGCTGAAATTGAAACAATATCTTCGAAGGTTGAGATGTTAGACGGCCTTCTTATACTTACATCTATCTCTGCTTCTTTCATTGGGTCATTATATTTTGAAAAAAGACTTCCATTCCATTCAAAAACAGAAATTTTTCCATTTGACAAAGCATCTTTTAATAGCAGTATAAGCTCTGGCACATTGTCGTTATTAAGGTTGGTTAAGTCTATATCAATAATTTCTAGGTCGTTGGGAGGGCTGTAGGACCATAGGTTTTTATCATCTGAATAAAGATCAATTTCATTGAATTCTAAAGTATTATTATCTTTATTAAGCTTAAAATATTCAATATTGCCATTTTGGTTTAGATCATAGGTGCCATAAATATATATATTGTTAGATAATGCAAAAGTACAAATGAGAATAAAAGTTGTTATTAACTTTTTGTATTGCAACAACCGTCTCCCACCTGAAATCAGGAGAATGATATATAATGATAATATAAAATGCATACCCTTACCTTGAGATACATCCAAATATAGCTTAGCGTCGTTGAAAAAGCCATTAAAAATGAAAGAATCTAATTTTTATCATAAACTTGCCAAGCCTTCTCATATTTTTCTAATCAAACCATATTTATAAATTCTGTTTAGATATTAACCGCTAGCTGGATAAATTGGAACTTATTACAACATTAAATACACTCATCTTATGAAAAAAGTCATACTAACTTTAGTATTATTAGCACCGTTCAAAAGCTATTCACAAGGAGAAATATATCCCACCGAAACATCTTTCGGGGGAGGTATTGGTTTCAGTACAATGTACTTAGTTATGAATGAATTGCCTGGAGAAGACGTTATTACGCGTATGGGGCTTGACGTAGACAAAATTAACTACCGTCCAATGATATTTTATGGTGGTGAAGGTTTTGCGCAAATGGTTGGCCCATGGAGGCTTGGTGGTTATGCGGGTTTTGGTGCAGCTCAAACAAGCAATGTATTTGACATATATTACTATGACGAAACACAAAACTTGGATGAAAATCTTGCAGGAGAAGTTGACTCAGGCAACAACTTATCTGTTAGCGCTAGAGTGAATATGTTGTTGGGAGCATTAACAACTGAATATGTTTTTCCTTTATATCGAGATCTTGAGGTAATGGCTGGTGCATTAATGGGAATTGGTCATTACACCTTAGCAGTTGATCAAAATACAAGTGGAATGGATGACAATACTTGGGCTTCAATTGGAAATGATTCTAATGTTAAAAACAATGTTTATAATAATAGATATTACATTGGAGTTCAAGATCCTAATAATGTAAACGGCTCATTGACCAGAAATTTTGTAAGCTCTTCCATGACTGAGCTGAGTGGAACATTTTTTAATTTTCAGCCTTATGTTGCAGTAAGGTGGCAATTTTTAGATAGAATGGGTTTAAGGATTAGCGCTGGTTTTAATCGAGGCTCTATTGGCGCTGGTCAATGGAAAATGAACGGACATATTCCTGTATTGGATTCTCCAGAAAAAGCCATTGATGGCTTTACTATCCGAACCGTTATTTATTTTGGATTATGATAACTTTATGAAAAGAAAATTAATTCGTTTTTCGTTTACATTATCATTAGGCATATTTTTTGGTATTTTAATATCTCTTCCCTTTACACAAGTAATTTTCTCAAAACAAAATAATCCTTACTCAGTAATTGAGAGAAAATTTAAAGATATGAATCAAATCCTCTATCTTGTGAATCAATTATATTATCAAGATGTAGATATGGAAGACTTAATGGATGGAGCATTTGATGGTATTATGGAAAAATTAGACCCTCCCTCAGTCTTCATTTCAGCAAAAGATCAGAAAAATATCGATGAAATGTTCCAGGGTGAATTTCAAGGCATTGGCATAGAATTCGATATATTAAATAAGTATATTACAGTTATTGCACCCGTTGTGGGCGGTCCCTCTGAGAGAGCGGGTATTTTACCAGGCGATTGGATAATAGAAATAGATGGTGAAAGTGCCTATAATATTTCCAGAGATGATGTTTTTAAGAAATTGAGAGGGAAAAAAGGTACTAAGGTTGATTTAAAGATAGGAAGATCAGGCACTGAAAACTTTGATATTGTTATTATCAGAGATGATATTCCTCTATACAGCGTAAGAGCGAGCACTATGTTGAACGATGAAGTCGGTTACACATGGTTAACTAGATTTTCTAATAAATCAGGCCAAGAAGTTAGAAAGGCAGTAGAAGGCCTTTTGAATCAGGGAATGAAAAAGCTTATTCTCGACTTGAGAAGTAATAGTGGAGGTATTCTTGATCAAGCAGCAGAAGTAGCAAATATCTTTATCACTGACAGGGATACCTTGGTATATACAAAAGGAAAAAACAAAAACTCTGAACAAGTTTTTATGGCTTCACCTAGAAAAGGGAATGATAATTTTTCTTTAATTGTTCTCATAAATCGAGGCTCTGCTAGCGCGAGTGAAATTGTAGCAGGAGCTGTTCAGGATTTAGATAGAGGTTTAGTTTTAGGAGAGACTAGTTTTGGTAAAGGATCAGTCCAACGTCAAGCAAGATTAAGCGATGGTTCCGCAATAAGATTAACTATTGCGCAATATTTCACTCCTAGCGGCAGGCAGATTCAACGTCCATATGATATTGAGAATTATGAAGATTATTACAGAGAGCTATATGAAGAAGATAGAGAATCTAAAATTGACTCTCTTAAAAAATTGAGACCTCCGTTCAAAACTAAGAACGGTAGAGTGGTATACGGTGGCGGAGGAATTACACCTGATCATTACATACCCTGGAAATTAAAAATTGAAGAATCATCGCGTAAATTAGTCTCACATCCTGATAGAATACTGTTTAATTGGAGTAACATAATCGCAAGTAAATCAAAATTAAAATCATCACAATCATTCAAAAAGTTCAAATCGTCTTGGAGTCTAGATGATATAGAATTTCAAAATTTTATATCATATGTATCAAAAAAAGATTCCAAGCTTAATATTAATGAGATAAAAAAAGATAAAGAATATTTTAAAACCATGATTAAATCTGAAGTTGCTGGTATTATCTGGTCTAGAGATGAGCTTTGGAGCATAAGAACAGATTTGGACAATCAAGTAATGCAAGCTCTTGATTATTTTAATAATGACAAAGAGTTTAAGCTTAGTCTATATAAAAAATAAATATTGAGGGTAAGTGTAAAATTTTTCACTTATTATTAATAAATTAAATTTATAAATTAATACGCGGATAAAATTTTTACTACTACTCGAGGGAATCAATTTTCAATGAATAAGAAATTTTTAATATTAAGCTTGCTATTATTGTTTACTTCGGCTGTTTATTCTCAGCAAATGGATGAAAATGGTGTTTATCTTCAAGCGGAGAAGATGCCAGTTATAAAGGGCGGTATGAGAGAAATTGGAAGAAAAATACAATATCCAAGCATTGCTAAAGAAATGGGTATTCAGGGTGTTGTCTATGTTGGTTTTGTTGTCAATGAGAATGGGCAAGTAGTTGATGCAAAAGTCCTTCGTCCAGTTGCCAAATTATTAGACAAAGAAGCCCTAAGACTGGTTACTAAGGATGTCAAGTTTACTCCTGGATATCACGAGGGAAAACCAGTTCCTGTTAAAATGGTCCTTCCTATTAGATTCAGACTATAATCCTTATGAGATCTTTTGGTATAAATAAGCTTTTCCAATTACTGTTTATTGCGTCATCAGTTTTGTTCGCAAATGAAGAGAAAATTGAATTTGATATTAAGAATACCAAGCAAGGTCTTTCAGACAATGATATTTCATATATTGCTAATGATGGTCATGGTTTTCTTTGGCTCGGAACAAATGAGGGGCTAAACAGATACGATGGCTATGAATTTAAGACGTATCAATCAAATTTTTTTGACTCTACTGCGCTCTCAGGAAATGTGATATGGAGCATATTTAAGGATAGCGATGGAGATATTTGGGTTGGAACCGATAAAGGAATAGACCAATATATTTATGGCTTAGACCAGTTTAAGAGATACGACCTTGGAAGTAAACCAGTCAATGTAATACAGGATGAGACAAACGGATCCATCATAATTGCTTCTGAAAATACGGGACTTCATTTTATCAATAAAAAAGATGGATCAAAACGATCTTTTAAAAACGATCCCAATGATGGATTCTCCATTTCAAGTAATAGTTTCAATATAAATCAGCATAACCCAATTGCTATTGATGAGCTGGGTAATATTTGGGTAGCTACAGACAATGGACTTAATTACTATCGTAAAGATAAAGATATTTTTACGAGATTCAATCAGCGCGAAGGTTTGTCAGGTAATAAAATTAATACGCTTATGGCAAAAGGTGATTATATATATGTTGGGTCTTCAAAAGGTTTAGACAGAATAAATATTAAAAGTTTCAATATTGAAAAATTATCAGGCAATGTTTGGTTTTCTTTCACAGGTCTATATGGAGTAAATAAAATTTTAAAATTTCCAAACGGTCAAGGATTTTGGATGGCGACAACAGGTGGGCTTGTTTATGCCACTGATATATATGGTGAGGAGATATTTAGCGATATAGAATGGTTTGGTTTGTTTGGGCAATGGATCAATAATATAAATTTAGATAAAAATGAGAATCTTTGGATTGATGTGAATTCATTTACAGGATTGATCCGTTTAGAAACAAAAGAAGTTTTAGCATACGGTATGTCTGACAATGATGACTTTTACAGAATCTTTTCACCTGATGAAAATGGTACCCTAAAAGAAGTGCTAGGTGATTACAATGAAAAGTTTTCTGCTGTAAATACCAACCTTCCTGGAAGAAAAATAAGATCTTGGCACCAAGATGACATGGGCAATGTTTGGATAGGAACTCAAATGGGTTTGAACCAAGCTCTTAAGACTACTCAAAATTTTTCTTATGTCGATCAATCTAACTCAATTTCAGGAAATAATATTTTCTCTGCTGATTTTGATGATAAAGGTTACTTGTGGGTTTCTCATGAAAACGGGTTAAATAAGCTAAATTCTAATTTAGAATTGATAAAGAAATACACTTCAGATCCAACTAATCCAAATTCATTACTAACGAGTGAAATTGGATCTATACTAATTGGTAAAGATATTGTTTGGGCAGCAGGTGAATATAGAGGTTTGACAGTTATTGATTCTAAGAAGAAAAAATTTACTAGATTCAATGAGATAAAGAATGATAGAACTTATTCAACTAAAGATGAACTTATCGCATATCTCACCAACGAAGTCCTTGATAAAAGAAAAAATATTCTAAAAGATGTTGAAAGTGACATTGTTGTAGCTGTCAAAGCAAAGGTTGAAGCAGTTAACGATAACCTCATTAAAAGACCTGAACTTCCAAAGCCTTTAGCTCTTAGTGGAAAAATTAAATCAATTTATAATGATGGCGAAAAAATTTATTTTCTAACAAAAAATGGAATAGCAACGCTTAACCAAGATCAACAAAGGGATTTTGATTTTGATTTATATGTTAATTCTTTACATCCTGATAAGGAATATCTTAATGACCCAACTGTTATTTTAAAAGACATTAGTTCGAAAAATCTATGGATCGGCACCGAATCTAATGGCTTATTCCTAGTCAACAGTAATAATATGAGCGTGATTGAGAATTTTACTATAGATAGAAATAACGAAAAAAGTTTTACTTCCATAAGAGTCAAATCTATCTTTCAGTCTAACGATGGAAAAATTTGGATTGGGTCTGGGGGAGAAGGTCTTTTTTCATACAATCATGAACAAAACAATTTTAATAAATGGACTACTGATGATGGATTAGCAAGCAATACAATACTTGCAATTTCTTCGAACGAAAATGATGGTTCAATTTGGGTATCGTCTAGAAGAGGTATATCTAGATTACTACCATCCGGAAGAGTACAGTCTTTTGATATGACAGACGGTTTACCAGCTTATGAATTTAATGAAAGATCAATAGTTAAAGACAAAAAGGGAAAAATTTATTTTGGGAGTATTGCTGGTCTGGCTTTTGTTGATCCAAACTCAGTGATAACAAATCAAGAGGCTCCTGTTTTGGCTATATCATCAATAGACGCAATTGGTCACGATGGCTCAAAAAACAAAGCATCATTTTTTGGAAATCAATTATCTGTTAAAGATAGAGAGGTAAGGACAATTAATTTAAATTTTGTTGGACTTACATTTAACAAAAGTGAAAAAAACCAATACCAGTATAAAATAGACAATTATATTGACGAATGGCAGTCCATAGGAAATTCTCGATTCATCCCTTTTCAGCCCCCTGGAAAAGGCGACTATAAATTTCAATTCAAAGCAAGTAATAACGATGGCATATGGAGTGACAAATCCTACGAGTTAAGCATAGTCGTAGTGCCTCCTTTTTGGAATACTACTATTGCTTATGTTTTTTATTTTTTTGGTTTAATGATTATTGGCGCCTTTGGTTTTGTTGCAATTGAAAAATTTAGAGCTAAGGTTAGAGAAGACAGAAGAAAAGATCAGGAGCTTGCAGAGGCAAGAGATTTTCAATTAAAAATGATAGCAAAAGAAATACCGGACTATCAAGGTATGAATATAAAAGCCTACATGAGAACTTCAACAGAGGTAGGTGGTGATTATTATGACTTTTTTGAATTGGAAGACGGAAGTTTTTACGTTGTATGTGGTGATGCCACTGGCCATGGATCTCAATCTGGTATGATGGTATCTATAACAAAAGCAGGGCTAGCAGGTATAGATTCAGATTCACCCAAAGAAATACTTTTCAAGTTAAATAATGTTGTTAGGCGAGTAAATACTGGAAGACTAAGAATGAGCCTTAGTGTATGCATTTTTAGAGACAATAAGTTGTTTATTAGTGCTGCAGCTATGCCACCTGCTTACTTATATTCTGGAAAAAATAAAACAGTTGAAGAAATTGAGATTCACAATTTACCTTTAGGTGGTTTAGCTAATGAAGATTTTGATCTTGTGGAGCGAGATTTTGAAAAGGGAGATGTTCTAGTTTTATTATCTGATGGTTTACCAGAAGCACCAGATCCAGGTGGTAAATTATTAGATTATCATGCGGTGATGGAATGTATAGAAAAAACTGGTCATCTTGGCGCTAGCCCTGTTAAAGAGGCCTTAATTAAATTAGCTGATGAATGGCTTGATGGAACGCAGAATCCTGACGATATTACCTTTGTTGTTTTAGAGAAAAATGACTCTGTTGATACTCCAAAAAAACTCACTGGTGAAAAATCAGAGAGCGTGCCTAAAGTTGCACAAGCATAGATGATGAAAGGATAAATAAATGTCAACAAACCCAAAAGTTGAATTAACACTGCCGGTAATGGAAAATATGGAGTTAGCCGCAACTAAAACTGCAGAAGTTGTTGCTAAATCAATGGGACTAGATGAAATGAAGACCGCAGAAATTAACATGGCACTCATTGAAGCATGTATTAACGCTTTTGAGCATTCAAAAAGTAAAGAAAATATCTATATCACTTATTCGATTGATGGCGACACTTTAACGATCAAAGTTGGCGATAAAGGGGAAGGTTTTGACTCTGAAGTTGTTGCAATTCCTAATATTGATGAAAAGATTAATTCAGAACACAAGAGGGGGTGGGGACTACAGCTAATGAAAGAATTAATGGATACTGTGGAATTTGAATCATCTGAATCTGGAACTACCGTAACAATGACAAAGAATAAATAAAGCTCACATAAAGGAGATAATTATGGCAGATTTTGACTTAAAAGTTACTGAAAACGATGGTGTAATTTTAGTTACAACTAATGGTTATTTAAATAATTACGGAGGAGAGCAAGTAGCTTCACTTTGTTTACAGAAAATTTCTGAGGGCAAAAGAAAATTTTTACTTAACTTAGCGAACACAGATATGGTAAATAGTATTGGAGTATCGATACTTATTGAAGTTATTGAAGAGCTTCAAGGAACATCGGGTACAATAGCATTTTGCAACCTTGCACCAATTGTTGAAAAAACATTTAATATTATGGGCATATCTAAATATGCAAAAATTTATGCAAATGAAGAAGAGGCAATGGCAGGTCTCGCTTAAAACTAATAATGGAGGTTTAAAATAATGGTTCAGTATTTTATCGATGGGGGAGGCTTTATGTGGCCAATCTTGATTACCCTTATTTTTGGTATAGGAATATCTATAGAGAGAGCATATTCATTAATCTTGTCAACTATAAATGCAAACAAATTTTATGAAGAGATTTCTGATACACTTGAAAAGAAAAGCGTTCAAGCCGCTGTTGATCTTTGCAATGAAACAAGGGGCCCAGTTGCTGGAGTATTTCATGCGGGTTTATCTAGATTTCATCGCGGTTTAAGAGAAGTTGAAAAAGCAGTTCAAAATGGTGGATCTTTAGAAATGGCTTTCTTAGAGAAAAATATGATATGGTTAAATACGGTAATAACTGTTGCTCCTATGATTGGATTTACAGGAACAGTTGTTGGTATGATTGCAGCATTTGATGCTATTAAGGCTGCGAACGATATTTCTCCCGCTGTTGTTGCTGGGGGTATATCTCAAGCACTATTAACTACTGCTTTTGGACTAATTACCGCAATGATAGTGCAATTTTTTCAAAACTTTTTTGTCTCAAGAATTGATGGCTTAATATTGGATATGGAAGAAAATTCAGTTAAGCTAATGGATAAACTACACCTTCAATACGAAAAGCTAGCTCAAGAATAAGGATAATATAATGGCTAGAGAAAGACGGTTCAAAGGAGGAGAAATTCCTACATCATCAATGGCTGATATCGCCTTCTTATTGTTGATATTTTTTCTTGTTACCACTACGATCGATATGGATAAGGGCCTTGGTATGGTTTTACCTGCAGAAGGTGAAGAACTTGAGATAAATAAGAAAAATATTTTGAATTGTCTAATTAATTCATCGGGCAAAGTCTTGTTGGGAGGGGAGCCTGTTGAATTAGCAAATTTATCCAAGAAAGTTAGACAAAAGCTTGCTGAAAATGATAAGCTTGTTATTTCAGTAAAGGCACACAGCGCCTCTGGTTATAAAGATTATGTAAAGGTTATTGATCAGCTTAAGCAAGCTAATGCAACTAGAATATCAATAGCGGAGTCTGATTAATGAAATTCAATAGAAAAACACAGCTAGATTCTGAAATACCTACAGCTTCAATGCCTGACATCATTTTCATGCTTTTAATATTCTTTATGGTAACAACTGTATTGCGTGAATATTCAGGTTTACCTATTTCACTGCCTAAAGCAAAAAGAATAGAAAAATTGAAATCAAAAAGACATACTGCGCATGTTTGGGTCTCAAAAGATGGATTAATATCAATTGAAGATAAAATCTATAAAGCTGATGGAGTGCGCCATATTATGTATGAGAAGCGCGTTGAAGATCCTCAATTAGTTGTTTCCTTGAAAGCAGACGAACGTGCAAAAATGGGATTAGTCAGTGACATTCATACTGAATTAAGAAAAGCTGATGCTTTAAAATTAAATTATTCATCTAAAACTGCTGTAGACTAAATATGCGAAAAGAATCATCCGGAGCTATACAATTTAAATACCCTATTATCTCTAGGGCTTCTGTATTGGGTGGCATGATTTTGATAACATTAGGTTTTTTAAGCTTTCCTCGCTTTGTAAATAAAATTGTATTAGAGGAAGAGGTACAAATTGTGATTGAACAGATCGACATCCCACAAACTGAACAATTTGACAGACCACCTCCTCCTGCAAGGCCTTCAGTTCCAGTTGAGTCTGAAAGTGAAGATATAGCTGATGACGTAACCCTAGATGAATTTAATCTTGATGAATTTGATGCTTGGGATGCACCGCCTCCGCCCCCTGAGGGACCAAGAGTCAAATTCATTCCATATGACGATCCTCCAGTACCGCTTTCTCCTATAAGACCAAGATATCCAGAAATTGCTCAGGAAGCTGGTATTGAAGGAACAGTTATTGTTCAAGTCTTTGTTGATGAAAAAGGCAGGGTCAAAGAGACGGTTATACTAAAAGGTATACCTAATACTGGATTGGATGAAGCAGCTTCTGAAGCCATTAGGACTGTTAGATTTAGACCAGCCAAGCAAAGAGAGCGCGCTGTAGGGGTATGGATCTCTATTCCAGTGAACTTCAGACTAAAGAGTTAAATTTATCCACAAATCTTATATCTAGATATCTAGCTTAAAATAGCTTTAAGGTATTCTTTGTTCATTGTAGAGATATTATCCATTGATATATCTTTAGGGCAGGTTGCTTCGCAGGCCCCTGTATTGGTACAATGTCCAAATCCTTCCTTATCCATTTGAGCAACCATACTTAGAACTCGCTGTTTTTGCTCTGGCTGGCCTTGTGGAAGTTTAGAAAACTGCGATATTTTAGCTGATACAAAAAGGCTTGCAGATGAGTTTTTGCAAGACGATACGCATGCACCGCAACCAATGCAAGCAGCAGCATCAAACGCCATCGTTGCAGTTTCTTTATCTATTGGTATTGCATTGCCGTCAGGAGCGCTTCCTGTATTAACAGAAACATATCCACCCGATTGAATAATTCTATCAAATGCTGATCTATCTACAGCTAAATCTTTGATGACAGGAAAAGACTTCGCTCTCCATGGTTCTACAGTAATTGTATCTCCATCATTAAAATGAAACATATGCAGCTGACAGGCCGTAGTTGACTTTACAGGTCCATGCGCTTCTCCATTAATAGACATTGCACAACTGCCACAAATTCCTTCTCTGCAATCATGTTCAAATGCTATTGGGTCCATTCCTTCAGTTATAAGTCTTTCATTTAAAACATCGAGGAGCTCTAAAAAAGACATATGAGGATTAACACCCTCCATGGAATAATCAACAAAATCTCCATGAGAATCTGATGATTCTTGTCTCCAAACTTTAAGAGTTAAATTTAGTTTATTGCTCATTTGTAGCTTCTTTGTGTTGGTGTAACTGTATCAAATAAAAGTTCTTCTTTATGTAAAATAGGCTCTGCCTTATCACCTTTGTTTTCCCACGTTGAGACATAGCTAAAGTTTTTATCATCACGCATTGCTTCTCCATCGTCAGTTTGATATTCTTCTCTAAAATGTGCACCGCAAGATTCATTTCTATCTAAAGCATCTCTTATCATGAGGTCTCCAAGCTCGATAAAATCAGCAACTCTGTCAGCTTTTTCAAGCTCAGCGTTCAATGTATCTTTTTTCCCTGGGACTTTAACATCAGACCAAAAAGTATTCTTTAATTCTTTAATTTCATTTAAAGCTTTACTTAAATCTTTTTTGTTTCGAGACATTCCACAGTGATTCCACATAATTTGGCCTAAATCTTTATGTAGGCTTTCAACAGTACGTTTTCCATCATTTGTGAGATATGAATCAATCTTGTTAGATACTTCTTTTTCAGCATCTTTAAAAGCTGAATCATTATTAGTTACTTTATCTTTATTTATTTCATTTGATAAATAAGTACCTATAGTGTAAGGTAATACAAAATATCCATCAGCTAGTCCTTGCATCAATGCTGATGCTCCTAATCTATTTGCGCCATGATCTGAGAAGTTGCATTCACCTATAGCGAACAACCCAGGTATTGTAGTCATTAGATTGTAATCTACCCATAGACCACCCATAGTGTAATGGACTGCTGGATAGATGCGCATAGGAGTCTTGTAAGGGTTTTCATCAGTAATCTTAGCATACATATCAAATAAATTTCCATATCGTGCTGCAACTGTGTCCTTACCCATGCTATTAATAGCATCTTCAAAATCTAAATATACTGATTGGCCTGTTTCTCCTGCACCAAAGCCAGCATCACATCTTTCTTTAGCTGCTCTTGAAGCAATATCGCGAGGAACTAAATTTCCAAAAGCAGGGTATCTTCTCTCTAGATAGTAATCTCTTTCACTTTCAGGTATTTCAGATGGATGTCTTTTGTCACCTTTTTTTGAGGAAACCCAAATTCTCCCATCGTTTCGCAAGGATTCTGACATTAGGGTTAGTTTAGACTGATATTCACCAGATACTGGAATGCATGTGGGATGAATTTGAGTAAAACAGGGATTGCTAAACATTGCTCCTTTTTTATGAGCTTTCCAAGAAGCAGTGACATTGCTCCCCATTGCGTTCGTTGACAAGTAATAAACATTACCATATCCACCTGTAGCAAGCACAACTGCATTTGCTGCATATTTTTCTATATTTCCATTTACTAAATTTCTAGCAATAATGCCTTTTGCATGACCATCAATTAAAACAAGGTCTACCATCTCATGCTTGGTATACATTTCAACTTTCCCAAGACTTATTTGTCTACTTAAAGCGCTATAAGCACCTAATAAAAGCTGTTGACCAGTTTGTCCTCTTGCATAAAAAGTTCTTGAAACTTGCACTCCACCAAAAGACCTATTGTCTAGCGTCCCCCCATATTCTCTAGCAAATGGCACTCCTTGTGCAACGCACTGGTCAATTATATTGCCGCTAACTTCAGCTAACCTGTAAACATTGGCTTCTCTTGAACGATAGTCACCACCTTTAATAGTATCATAAAATAACCTGTAAACACTATCACCATCATTTTGATAGTTTTTAGCTGCGTTAATTCCGCCTTGAGCAGCAATTGAGTGCGCTCTTCTAGGGCTATCCTGAAAGCAAAAAGCTTTAACATTATATCCCATCTCTGCCATGGAAGCTGCTGCAGATGCTCCAGCCAGCCCAGTTCCAACGATAATTACATCCTGCCTTTGTTTATTTGCGGGGCTTACTAAGGGAAGGCTTGACCTATAGTCAACCCACTTGTTACTAAGATCACCTGATGGTATTTTTGCGTCTAACTTCATATATAATTCTAAACTAATCCAAAGTGTTTAACTATACCAAACCAAAATGCAATACTAAAAAATCCGGCAGGTACAAACAACCAAAATATTACGCTTAACAAGCTTAAAAGTTTCCCTAGAGCAGTATTTCCTATACCCAATGTTTTTATCGCAGACTGAAATCCATGCCTTAAATGAAAACCTAGAATAATCATGGCCACAAGATATAATGATGTAATTAAAATATTTCCAAAACCGAACGATTCACTAGTCACCATAAAATAATAATCATGTCTGCCAGATGTTTGAAACGTATACCAAAATGTTGATAAGTGAACTGTAAGAAAAATAAAAAGTATTGAACCGGTAAATACCATTGTTCTGGATGATAAGGATGCATTTGCTACGTCAATTTTTGATTGATTAGCTATTCCCTTTGCTTTCTTAGATTTTAATGCAAGGGTAATTGAATTATATATATGGCCTCCAAGAATGAGAACCAGCATTACTTCAGCTAATCTTATCAAGGGTTTTATTTTCTCTAAACTCTTTACTAAGAAATTAAAATTTTCAGCTCCTGTATATATAACAAAGTTATTTGCCAAATGAGCAAGCAAAAACAAACAAAATAAAAGACCGGTTGTTGCGACAACCATCTTTTTACCTATTGTAGAACTAATGAAAACTTTTAACTGATTTAATAACATTTTAACGAGAATTTTATAAGGTATAAATTAAACAACATTCCTATTTATAATGAATAATCTTTTAATGCAGATAGTGTAATTATTTTTTGTATTTACTTAGTATTGGTTTACCAGGAAATACATTTTCTATAATTCTACCTTCTTTAACAATTATCTTGCCGTTAATTATGACAGTTTGAACGCCTTCTGAGTATTTTAAGCCACTGAAATCAGCTTTATCGATAATGGTATTAGGATTAAATATTGTTATGTCTGCATCAGCACCAACTTGCAATCTTCCTTTTCGTGTCATTGAAGGGGCTATCTTTTCTAAGCGTCTTGCAGGCATGATTGTCATTTTTTTTAATGCAGTTATCAGATCAAGCACTTTTTCTTCACGAACATATTTACCAAGTATTCTTGAAAATGTTCCAGCTGTTCTAGGGTGCGCACCTGGAGCATAAGGCATTCCATCAGAAGCAATTATTGAAATAGGATGGGAGACACCCTTTTTTATCCATTCAGGTTTCATCATATGAATGATTACAACACCGCCTTTTTTTCGATATTCATAAAATGTTTTTTTATTTAATCTCTCGCCTGTTTTTTCCCATTGTAGATCATTATAGCTAATGTTCAAAGTCTCTTTCCATCCTTCATCAAAAAGAATGGATTCCAGAGATGTGGATGCTGCTGTATATGGATAAACTTCAGTTGTAATGTCAAGACCATTTTTTTGCGCTGATTCGACCATTGATAGGGTTGTTTCTATTTCTCCAAGAGACATGCTGTTAGCATGAACAATGTGAACTGATGCGCCTGCTGTAGACGCAGCAGCCATAGCCTCTTGAATACCTGGCATTCCAAAGCCTCTTGTATGAGTGTAGACAGTAACATCCAATGTTTTTGCTAACTTATAAATCTCAAAGATTTCCCCTGCAGATGCTCCAAGGTAATAACCAACTGGAAGACCTATACCTAATGCTCCTTTTTCCATGTAATTTTTAATTAAATCTTTAGTTTTTTCTGTTTCGCTATACGTTTGAGATTCATAGTTAGAGGATGATAAGTCATTGAACAGTTTTTTTAATTTTTCGTCTTCCTTAGAAGGTTTGCTTTTTTCTGAGGTAGAATCTTCAAGTTTCATTTTATTTTTATTAAAATGATCAATTAATTGATTAGCTGTTCTTTTATTCTTATTCATTGCAATAGAACGCAAAAATCCGTGAGGTGCTGTTGCTCCAAAATTGACAAGAGACTTTCCTTTTTTTGCTTCAATCCAACGTTCAATAAATGCTACCCCGCTCTCCATCTCTAAGGCAGTTGTGACACCGTCTTTTAATTGGTATCGGTGCGCAGAATTTGTTTGCCCATGTGCGTGAAGGTCAATGAAGCCAGGCGAAACAACTAGCCCTTTTGCATTTATTGTAACTTTTCCATTTATAGACTTCTTGGTAATGTCTGATATCTCATTTCCTATTATACCGATATTACAAATTTGATCTAAATCTGTCTCAGGATCAATGACCCTGCCTTGTTCAATAACAATATCATAAGGTTACGATAGACCAATAGTAATAATAGCTAGCTTAATTAATATAAAATTTTTCATAATAAATCTCTTATATTTAAAATTTTTTATAATACATAACCTTATTTAATTTGATTTAATTATCAAATTTATTTAGCTGTATTCCACTCCAAAAACTTATAACATACAAAACCCAAAAGGCACCCGCAAGATACTTAAAATGTGAGTTAGGTATATAGACATATAATAAGTAAGTGGCACCAAGCAATAGGAACAAATACACACCTTGAATTAGCGCTCTTGATAAAGGTGTGCCCAGTCGAGTCAAATAAGTAAATATAAGTGTCAGCGCTCCTGTAGAACTCACCCACAGACCAAAGAATCTATATATGTTAGTGAGGTAAAGCGGCAAATTATCGTTTCCTTCTCTTTTAAAAAGATCTTGGAATGATTCATTTAAAATTGTTTCATTTGCTATCTTATCTAAAAGCCAGGGCTCAGGATGAGAAAGCCAACTAATGCCCATAGTCAATGCAATGATACCAAAAAGAAAAAAGGGAATCATGGTTAAGTTGTGTAGTATTTTAGGATTCATCTAATAAATTAGCATTTCTTTAATAAAGCTTTCCACAGACATTCCCGACTTTTTGAATTCATTTTGCAATTGAATTGTTTTTGGACCAAAAGATATAACATTGTTTAAAAAATCTTCGAGTATAGACTTTTCGTTTTTTATTTTATATAATTTTGACCGTTCATCTAGACCCTCTAAAGCTATGTCAGATATCTTTTCTATATAATAACCTATCATTTTCCCTTTTGGGCCAGGATTAGAATAGGATAAGCTAAACGCGCTTTCTATTAGTTTGAACTTATCGGAATCCGACCATTCAAGTATCATTTTAAGCATCTTTTCTCTTGCAGTTGGAGAGGTTAAAATTCCTGATATGAAAGCCCCAGGAGATATTTCATTATTCTTTAGAGGACGATCAGGTGATCTTATTTCTAAAAAAGGTTTGAACCTAACATTGGTAAATGATTGGTGTAGTATTATATCAATTTGATTAAAAATATCATCTGATTCATCTATAGATTCTAATATTGTGCCATGAAATTCTGAATAATGTCCCTCTTGATTAACCGTATACATTGATGGTTGACCTAATAACCAATTTATATAGTCATCGATAAACATATTCATGTTTTTAATTCCGTGGTTAAAAAGAGACCCACATCTATTAGGATCTGTATTTTCCCATATTTCCCATCTGAAATTTCTTTCTCTTGCTAGTTGGCCATTTATAAATGGAGAATTTGAAAAAATTATACTATAAATGGGTTGAATATTGTCGGCAATATAAGCCATTTGGTTAGCATCATCTTCAGATGTGTAATCAATATTGACTTGCACGCTAGTGGTATTCCTCATCATCCAGTTACTTAATTTCCCCTTCTTTTTTAAATGATTTGCCATTATTTCATATTTAGGAGCTTTTATTAAATCAATAGAGCTAGCATCATGTAAGGGATCTACACTAACCTGAAGTTTATTAATACTATTTTGATTTAGGATTTCATCTTCAATTTCTTGATGTTTTTTAAATTCTAATTCTATGCTCCATAGGTCTTTGCACGGCTTTGAGGCCCATTCAAGTTGTCCGCCCGGTTCAAGCGAGTATGAACTTTCAGTGTTTCTTTTACGTATTTCATCTAAAAATTGTAATGCTGAGAAATCTTCTACTGTGTTTACTTGAATCCTATCTAGGTTTTCATTGTAATAAAATGTTTCTAGCTCAAGTCCTATTTTTTGATCATTGTCATCGACAATCTTGCTTAAAATAAATTCCTTAAGTTTATTCTTAATTTTCATGATCGTAAAAATTGATTTACAAATTTATGCATCATTCTCTTAATAGATTTTTTACGGTTTAGGTTTAATACGTCTTCAATTTTAATCCATGCCAAATCATTAGATTCAGTACTGATTGAAAGCCTTTCTAATTTATCTGCTTCAAGTATGAATCTTACATCGTAGAGTAGATGTTCAGGATTAGAACCATATTTTGGTATTTTGTGAATATCGAGATCAAATATTTCTTTACTAATTATATTAAAATTATTTATTCCTGATTCTTCTTTGGCTTCTTTTAAGGCAACTTCTAATAAATTGTTATTGTCTTCAGCATGACCACCAAGCTGAAGCCAGATATTAAGCTGTTTGTGATGTGTCATAAGAATCCATTTTCGACTTTTATCGACGACCCAAGCTGACGCAGTAAAATGTCCATCCCAGTTAGTACGCTTAAAACAATCATTATCATTAGCTAAAAGATGAAGTGTTTTTGTTATTTTTTCTCTTTCGCTAGGATATCTTTTTAAATAATTGTCAAGCTTGTTAGATAAGACTTTTTCTAAAACGTTTCTTTTCATTCTTGCAAAATTAAAGAAAAGACCATATTAAAACCCCCAATAGTTTGAGGGTTAATAGAAAAGTTTAATTTGGGTTAAAAAACTTATTCAACTGTGTCGCCACCACCCAAAAGATCTTCAAGTTTAAACGCACCATCTTTTTCCATTTGTTTGGCAGCAGAAACTACACTCTTGCGAGCCGTATCAACATCTCTTTTTGGTACTGCGCCCTCTACGGGCTCAAACATAGCTTGCTTTTTCTTTGGTAGAACACCTAGAACTTTATCTGTGATTGCTTGATCCATGCCTTTTAAAGCCATTGCTACAGCATCAAGATCAACAGCATTCATTAAATCGCGTAGGAGGTTGTCAGGAAAGATTTCAAAAATAGACTCAAAGGTGATTCTGTATTTTTTAACCTCACTGGCTAGATCGGGATCATTTTGTTCAAGATTAGCCATAAATAGCTCTTCTTCTTGTGCATTCATTTCTCCTAATAAATCAGCCAAATCCTTTCCGCCACCTCTCGAAAAAGCAACGGTTTTAGGAAGTCCTTTAGCTTTTTTCTGTAATCGATGAGCAATTTGAACCACAGCTTCCAGCGGAATACCTTGTAGATTGCCAATGCTTAATAAAACCTCATTTCTTTCATCTTCGCCGATTCTGTCTAACACCATCATCCTTTTTTTGCTATCGACTTGTGCCAAGGTTATTGCTATGACCTTAGAATCCTCATTGGAAAGCATAGCCACTAACTGTTCATCGGTAATATCATCTAGGAATAAAAATGGTTTTTTGGGTTCGTTATCTTCTTCTTGGGGTTGAAATTTTTCACTAACAAAAGAAAAATAAAACTCCTCCATAACTTGTTTTTTTACAGCAAAAGAAACATTTCCTACTCCTCGCATTGCGGCTCTGATTTTTCTTATTTCAGTTTGATCAAGATCATTAACAAGATTTAGCGCTAAACTCTCTCCTAGGATTGAGAAAAGTATAGCTACTTTTTGAAGGCCAGACAATCTGTTGTATTCTGTGATCATATCTACCTCTTATTTTTTCTTTCTTTTCTTTTTCCCTTTTCCTTCATCTTCCTCAGGTTCTGCCACTGGTGCAGGTTCGGGTTCAGGAGGGGCCTCTTCGAGGATCCAATCTTTAACTATTTTATTTGCAGCTTGTGGTTGCCCAACACTCATAGATACAACTGCTTGCTTCATATCGTTGACTTCGCTTTGTAATACTGGTATATCTTCAGATGGTGATGGTTGTGGTGCTGCAGGTTGTTGGTTTTGCGTCATAACTGGTTGCGGTGATCCGTTAGTGTTGGCTTTTTTTTTTGGCCGTCTCGGTGGATACATCATCCAAGGGGGTAGATTCGGCTGTTTTGGTCTATTCATAAGCATAACAATTAATATAACGCCAAGTATTAGAACTAATGCACCTAGTATTGATAATATGATGACCAAGCCAGGGTTAGTGCTCATGATGCCAGCTCTAGGAGTTGTGTCTAGCTCTGCTTGAACTTGGTCCAACATAGCAAGCTTTTCTTCTATTTGAGCATCAAGACTATTTTTTTCTAATAATTTTTCTTGAACAGTATTTTGGGCTTCAGCCATTTCAGATTCTGAAATATTATCTGCACCTAAAAAAGATTTGAGATTTTGGATTTCTTCATTTAAGGTTTGCAACCTGACCGAGTCTTGTCTTAGCATTGCTTGCCTCTCTTGATTGTAAGATTGGTCCCGCGCAGAACTTTCTAGTTCAGCTAATTGAGATTGAAAGTATAACCTGTCCTCTTGTCTTCTCTCTTCCTCATTTTGTTTATAATTTTCTAGTTCTTGCTTCCAGTCTACTTCACCAAGCCTTTCTCTTTGGCTTTCAAGTGACTCTAATTTTTCAGCAATATTTTTCAGCAATACCGTTTCTGCTGATTTTTCATCTCTTCTTTCCCTGAAGCTAGCTGTCATAATGCTTAAAACATCGCCCCTTGTGCGGTTAAACCTGGATGCAACCATAACGACTTGGCGAATGTTTTCTATTAATTCAGGCGCAGCACCTTCCTGTAAAATGATACTAATTTCCATATTGCTGACACTAGCCATTGAAGGTCTCATCTCAGTCTGAGTCCTTGAAACAACATTTTCGCTTTGCTGAGAATCCATTGGAGTATCTTGAGCTGTAGCATTGTTTGTCTGTTGATTTTCCCCTGTAAAATCAAAACCCGGTATGGGTAAACCAACACTACCAGGATTTGCCATTTCATCTCTACTTAAGGAACCTTCAACTGACTGCAAAGACTCAAAAGAATTACCATTTGGAGAGTATGTAGTTTGATTTTCAACAGCGCTACTGAGCTCAAGGTCAACACTAACATCAATGACATATTTTCTATTTTCAATGACTTTTTCTAGTGCGTCTGAAATTCGTGTTCTTAAGCTATTTTCTATCATCAATTTTTGAGCTAGATATCCGCTGCTTGCTTGACCGAATAGTAATCCAGCCATTGACAATTGTATAGTATATTTGAATGCAGTTCTAGTCCATTTTTTCATGGTAACTCCCTTATTCATATAAAATTTATTCTTCATTCTCAGCCATATCCATCGACGTAGCTACTGGCCCACCGCGAGGCGCAAGAAATGTTATCTCCACTCTCCTGTTTCTAGCTTTTTGTTGAGGTGTGGAGTTGTACTTTTGTATTAATTCTGTGGTAATAATCTCTGCAGTGTTCTTGTCCCTTGGAACAAATTCACCATAGCCCACTGCTTCTAATCTAGTTGGATCAACTTGAAGATCAATAAGCAACCTTACAACTGCGGAAGCTCTTGCGCTAGATAATTCCCAATTGCTTGGGTAGAATCTTCTCAATGATTTTGGAAGTTGATCGCTGTCAGTATGGCCTTCGACAGCAACTTTAAAATATGACTCTTGAATAGTTGGCAATATTTTCTTTAAAATCTCTAAAAAACCCGCTTTAGTTGTTGCTGATCCGGATTCAAAGCTGATATCAGATGAAATGCCAATAGTAACACCTTTAGGACTTGTTGTAACTTCTACAGGAGTTTCACCGTTTTCCGAATCTTCAGCCATCTCTTCAACCATTTTAGTCGCAGCTTTGTGAATATCGCCGAGTGACATAGCCTGATTGTCAAGCTCTTCTTTTTTACCAACGGATTTACCCATTCCGTCAGCCATGTTTTGAAGTTTTACCGGGTCAATCGTAGAAATAGCAGCTAATAAAACAAAAAAAGCAAATAGAAGCGTCATCATGTCAGCGAAAGTGCCAAACCAGCCTGGAAGGCCCTCATCAACTTGCTCTCTTCCTTTAGCTTCATATTTTTTAATCTCTTGGGGGGTAGCAGCCATTTATTAGCCTTCTTCTCTTTTCCATTCTTTAGGAGGTATAAATGAATTTAGTTTTTCCCTTACTATAATTGGATGCTTTTTTTGATGAATCAGTCTTGCAGCCTCTAGTTGTAAATTTTGCATAGTGTTTGAGAATGTAATTCTTGTTTTAATTTTATCAGCCATAGGTAAGAAGAAGAGGTTTGCAAATACAGCACCATAAAATGTTGTAATAAGAGCAGCTGACATACCCGCACCAAGTGTTTCAGTACCACCACCTTCTCCACCAAAGCCTGACAACATCACAACAAGGCCAATCAAAGTACCAACCATTCCCCATGCTGGCGACATGACACCCATTGATTTAAATAAGCCGGCTTGAGTGTTTTCTCGTAGTTCTCTATAGTCAATTCGAGTGCTTAAAATTTCTGATAATTCTTCCAATGAATAACCATCAATTACCATCTGAAGCCCGTCTTTAAAAAAATAACTTTTAACACTATCAATGTGTTTTTCTAAATCAGCAGTCCCTTTTCTGCCTACTTCAGCTGCTTCAACTGCTTCTTCAACATATCCACCAAGGGCATCACCACCACCTTTAAAAACAGCTCCCATAGCTGCACCAAGCTGTAAAACATCTTTTAAGGGGAAAGCAACAGACACTGATGCTATCATACCTCCAAAAACAATACCAAAGCTTGACAGAGATCCAAACATACCGATGTCTGGTGTCATTAAAAAAATACTTCCTACAATAGCACCTAATCCAAGTAAAATTCCAATAAGGGTAGCAATATCCATTTTTAGTCCTCAATCATTGTTGTGGATTTAAGCCTATTTTCATGCAAGGCTTTTAAAACATTTCTCACGTCATCGTATTCTGGGTCCATTCTAAGAGCTAGATTCCAATTTATGGTTGCTCTTTGAACATCGCCCAGCTTGTAATAGATGGATCCTCTTCTTGCATAAGCTAAAGCAAGGTTTGGATTTAATTCTAATGCTGATTCTACCTCTTGTAATGACGATCTGTAATTTCCAGCATAAAAATATCTTAATGATCTAGATAAATGACGCATTGCATCATTCATTTTCTGTTCGCTTACATTATTATTCAACTTAACAGCTTTAAGTGAATCTTCTAAAAATTTTGAATGTTGTTCCATAGCAGCAAGCCTAATCATTAGATTGCGCATTTCATTATTCATCATACCCATAGAATCTCTTAATGTACTTACTGCATAATCAGCCATCATTAGTGTTGTGTCAACATTAGATAGAGAAACTTTATCGTTGGGTAAAATATTCGGAGATGGTCCTCCTCCTGGAACCTTAACCCCAGAGCTTCGAGCGGCTGATATTTCAAAACCCAATGTAAATGCCGCGTGCCCTTCCCAATATCTATCTTTCCAATTTGGCAATTTTTCTATGTGGGTGAATCCTAGGTTCAGGCGATAATCCGAGGTAAGGGGGATGCGGAGTCCCACATTGATGCCATTACCATCGAATTCACCCACAATATCTATTCCTCCCCATTTATCAAGATAAGGAGTATTAAAAATTAATCCCATAAAAACACCTGCAGCGGTGCCTGAAGTTTTTAGAGAATCGACTTCAATTGTATCGATTGCTCCGAACCCCCCAGTTCCAAAGCCTAGGAAAGTATTAACTTTGAAATCGCGAATCATCTGTTCGCTACTTATGACCCCGAAAAATGATAGTTCATTAGGGTCTAAGTTTAATCCGCTAGTTTTATTTTCAAATACAATGTCTTGCAGGCCTAGCGAAAATGATATATTGTCCTTTGAGTATAATTGTCTTTGAAGGTGAAAGCCAAACTCTACAGGTGCTCTATAAGTGCTAACGTCTAAATTTGCTATTCTGGTCGTATCCCCAGCAGAGCCAGTTGAAAAACCCAAAAGCCAACCCCCAGCCTGCATGTTGTAATAAAATCCTTTGGCTGTGTTAATAGGTGCTAGGTTGTGAAATTCTGTCCCAAAACCTGCAGTGAAAAGATATGGGGAAGTACCGCTCATTGAAAAAGGGATTTTCATCATAGGGCCAGGTCTCAAATAAGCAATCCTGGTTGCACTGTAGGAGCAATTTAATATAATTAAAAAAGCAATTATGTATTTGGCAATCTTTAACATATTACTTATCTATTTTTTTTAATTCCATTTGAGCAAGTCGTAAATATTCACTGTTAGGATGTTCTGAAACTACGTCATTGAATGCAGCTAGTGCTAAATTTTCGTCGCCTAGTTTTCTATGGAGCAATCCTTTTTTTATTAACGCATCATCAATTCTTAAATCGCCAAATTCCATAATTCGCTCTAACAAGCTAAGTGCGTCATCATATTGACCTAATCGTTGATGAGAATCTGCCATCCAATATAAAATATTTTCTTTGTCTTTGTTGCTGGCAAGTGAGGTGTTCAATCTTGAAAAATATCCAAGCGCATCTTCATAATCTTCTCTTTGATAAGCAAAGATTGCAGTCATATAAACTGCTTTATTAAAAATCGGTACTTCTGTATTCTCAACTTCTTTAATGATGTTTTCTTGCTTGTTAGGTAATAAAATATTTTTTTCTGCAAGATCAGTTTCATTATCAAAAAAATCAAAATTATTGATATTATCTAAAGCAATTGCGAGTTCAGTATTTTTGTCATGGAGAGCCTGCATCTCAGTTTTAAAGGATTTCTCTAAATTATTTAATCTCTCGTTAACTCTATCTAAAGTTGATAATAATTCTTTAGATGACGCCATCATTATACTCCCACTTTCAACTTTCTTGATCTTAAAACTTACTTCCTCTGAGGGTCTATCTATTTTTCTAGTATATGATTCATCGCCCTTGGAAGGTTCAATTACAATTCCTAGATCTAAAAAAAAGATTTCGGAGAGTGGGGTTTCTTGTGCATGGCCGTTGCTGCTTGCAAATATCGCAATAAATGAAATATTAGAAATAATCTTAATTAATTTTTTATTCATATTCTTCCCAATCAATTACGTATGAATAGCCAATGAATGATCCAAAATCATTGGGCACATACAATTCAAATGCACCTGTAGCGCCAGGCAGCAATGTTGCATCTGTAGTTATACCTGAGTCAAACGTATGGTAACCACCTCTAACAAATGTGGTCAATGTTTTTGTTTCGCCACTCCAATTCTTCCTAAAGACAAAATCTACTTTAACAAAATCTGATCTTCTTCCTCCAATATTTTTTATCTCACCATTGAAAACTATATTGCCTTGTGCATCTTTTTTTTCTGTTATATTGCCTACAAGAACACAATTTGCAGAGTACTTTTTATCGTTGGTCCTTTCTGCAGATGTGTACTGCGGTTGAGCTAATTTTGGCATTGGAGGTGGAGTATAGCTATCTCTAACTTGCTCCGGTACATATTCTGCTTGTTCTTCAGTTACAACATTATCAACAATCCTTACAACATCGCTTCTATTTATGATAAGATAACCAACAAGAGATTCCACCTTTAACTGCTCTTCGTCTTGATAAACAATTTTACCAAAAACTGTCGATCCATTTTTCATGATAATTTCTTTTGAATATATGGCTAATGGATTGACCCACATTTTACTTAGTGCTTTGAGATCCTCTAATTCTTCGTTTAGGTATTTTACTTCGGCAGTCATCTTCTTTATCTCGAAGCTTAGTTCGTTTAGTATATAATCTTTATTAGGATCAGGAGTAAAAGCATTTGCAGCACCATTTTCAGTAGCACCGTTAGTTTGTTCGTTGTTTTCTTGGCTCTCTGGTTCAGCTGTGGAACCGGCGCTAACCATTTCAGGAAGCATTTCTTGATTTTGAGAACTAGTGTTTTCTGGTGCTATTGCTGACAGTGATAGTCTAATTTCGCCTAGCTTAATTTCAGTATCTATTACTTCCAATTCAAGATTAAGGCTGCCCAATTCACCCCCATCAGATTGTAGAGTATAGCTTCCTGGCTCAACATCTTTGAATTCAAATTTTCCACCTCCTCTGCCAAGCCTTTTTTTGGAGGTTTCCGTGCGTTTGTGCTCTGTACCATCAGGCTTTAAAAGTAGAATTGTGTTCTGAACTACTGGATCGTTATTGGTGTCCGTTAAAGTACCGCTTATAGTTTGTGGTTCTTGCGCAAGCAATGCAGACGCAAAGAATATGTACGTCGCTCTAAAGAACGAAAAGTACATTCTTGTTTTTTTTGCCATTTATCTTTACCTCGGATTTAGTGGCATTTAAAAGAAATTTATCTTTAGCATTAAAGTTTAACAATATATTGTTAACTAAACCAAGTCAAAAATGATAAAACATTTTTAACTATATACTGCTATTGATTAAACAAAAATCATGCCATAACTATTTCCAGAAATCTTTATAGATAGTTTTTTTCTTTGTTAATTCCATTAATGCTGTTTCTACTTTTTTTCTAGTTGAATCAGCTAAAGATAATTCTAGCGCTTTATCATAAGACTCTAAAGCTGAATCAAAATCCATTTCATCTTTTTTTTCATAGGATTTACCTATCCAATAATATGGCTCTCCAAGGGTGTCTATTTGAGCTGCAGCCTTGTAAAACGATTGTATGGCATCCCATTGGCCATTTTTGAAACTTTTTTGATGATGCAACTTACCCGTTTGCATATGCATTGCATAAAGAGCAATAGGATTTTTAGGATCTAATTTTAAAATTTCAATATACTGATCTGAATTTGGATTTTTCTTTAGTTCTTTAATTTTAGCAGCTATAATAAGCTTTCTCACTTGATCATCGTTTAAATGAACCCTTAATAATGAATCAGATTTAAAAACAAGA
>ENA-OSEY01000548-OSEY01000548.1-marine-metagenome-genome-assembly--contig:-NODE-548-length-27295-cov-4.787273_pt1 | contig 27295 bp, 28 predicted proteins | sample MGYA00248465_ERZ534230 | MGnify/ENA primary metagenome ERZ534230 (study PRJEB26409, sample SAMN06344110) | marine metagenome | isolation source: Sea water from surface | place: Atlantic Ocean:Southern...
TAAGTAATGTGAGAGAAATAATATTCTTCAAATCAGTCAAAAATTGCTTTTAACTCTGATGCTTCTTTGGCTTTCATTTTACCAGCCAAAACAAGACTTAGTTGTCTTCTTCTTAGTGCAGAATCATATCTGTTTTTCTCCAAATCAGTTTCGGGCTTTAAATCAGGGACTTTAACAGGTCTTCCTCTTTTATTTACTGCAACAAAAGTGTAGATTGCTTCATTAACTTTTAATTTTTTCCTGTTTTTTTTATTTTGAATCCAAACATCAATAAAAACCTCCATTGAGGTTGAAAAAGCTCTTGATACCTTTGCTTCAATTGTCAATATACTGCCAAGCGGAACAGGTTCTCCAAAAGATACATTGTTAATAGATGCTGTAACAACAATATTTTCAGAGTGTTTAACTGCAGAGATGCTTGCTGCCCTATCCATTCTAGCTAATAGCTCTCCACCAAAAAGATGATTTAAGGCATTGGTATCGCTTGGTAAAACTAGATCAGTCATTACAGTTTTCGATTGTTCAGGTGTTTTGAAGCTCATCAATTACGCTTTTATTGGTTGCTAATGGTCAAAATCCAAGCGTACTTGTTTTCATTGTCTCTAATTGATCTTAAAGCAATGACTGCATCCTCTTTAGTGTTAAATGAACCAAAAGTAACCCTAATGAGTCCGTCCTTATTTTTTGGAAATTTTGTTGATTTATATCCCTTATTTACAAGCCCATAAACTAGTTTGTCTGCATTGGCAGATGAGCTAAATGCACCCGCAATAATATGAAAATTTTCAGTGGTTTTGCGTTCAATATTTACCGTCAATGCCGGAATTTCTCCTAAATTAAAAATTGCCTTTTCGAGCCGAGTAATTGAGTTTTCTCTTTCAACTTTATTTTGTTCAATTTCGTTTTTGAAAACTGACTCCTTATAATTTAAATTAACAAAATATGCGCCTGCCAAAAGAAATATAAAAATTGCTGCATTTCTCAATGGAACTGGCAAGCTTAATGTTTTCTTCTGATTATTCAGAGAATTATATTTTTTCAAAGTATTTTGATTGTAAGTCAATTCACTATTGCCAGTTGTCTGAACATTTAACGGTCTCAATCCAAAACTTTCTTTTGAAAAATTTGAGTTTTTATCTGCGGTGAAAATGAGATTTTCCGAATCATTTAAAATGAACTCTCCAATACCCTGTATGTATAGAGTATCTTGACTCAAGATTTTTTTCCATTTTATAACTTTTAAACCAATCTTTCTTAGGGCTTCATTGTATGATATAGATTTTTTCCTTGAAATGTAATTTGCTAGTAATCCATCATTTGACTTTATGATTGGATTAAATGAGATATATCTTCCGGGGGGGTAAAACTTGTTTTCAGCTTCCACATATTTTGCAGACGACTTCTTGACTATGAAGCTTCCAAAGTCAGGGATTGTAACACAATCATGTTGATATAGTAAACTCGTTATTGCTTTTGAAAGTTGCACAATTAAATTTAAAATTTTTTTGGATAAATGACTAGTTAAATCCCAAGTTTTGATTTAACTCTTTTAATTACTTGATCGGCAACTTTTTTTGCCTTTTTTGAACCCTCTTTCAGTATTTGGTCCATTTCATTTTTATTATCCATCAAGTAATTATATTTTTCTCTTTGCGTACTATAGGTTTGTATTATTAGTTTAAATAGTTCTTCCTTGGCTTCTCCATAACCATAGCCACCATTCTTATACTTTTCTTTCATTTGTTTGACATCTTCCTCTTTTCCAATTAAACTGTAAAGCTTAAACACATTACATGTATCTGGATTTTTGGGGGATTCAACCGACAAACTATCTGTCTTTATTGACATTATTTGTTTTTTCAATTTATTGTTCGGAAGAAAAATATTTATGATATTATTTTTTGATTTACTCATTTTTTGACCATCAGTTCCCATAATTAATTTAGTATCCTGGTTAACTAGAGCTTCGGGAATAATTAAAGTATCAGCGTGTAAATTATTAAACTTTGATGCTACATTTCTAGTGATTTCTAGGTGTTGCATTTGATCTTTTCCAACAGGAACATAGTTGGCATCATACAGTAAAATGTCTGCTGCCATAAGCATTGGGTAAGTAAATAATGCTGCATTAACATTTTTTAAATCCTTTGATTTATCCTTAAAAGAATGTGCAAGAGTTAATCTCTGATATGGGAAATAGGATGATAGAATCCAGGCAAGTTCAGTAGTTATTGGGATATCTGACTGTTTATAAAAAACTGTTTTTTTGGGATTTAATCCAAATGATAGCCATGTGGCTGCGGTCGAATATGTGTTTTGTTTCAACTCAGTTGAATTTTTAATTTGTGTGAGAGAATGGAGATCAGCTATAAATAAAAATGAATCACTGTGTTTTTTTGACAATTCAATTGCAGGGATAATGGCTCCTAAAATATTTCCAAGGTGAGGAGTACCTGTACTTTGAACACCTGTTAAAATTCTTGCCATTTATAACAAAAGTAATAGTTTTAAAAACATTAATTACAAATAGTTACATTTGAAATGTGCTAAAAATTATTAAAATAATCTTATTAAGTATATGGAATGTTTGGTTTTACGTTCTTGCCTTTATCGGAATATTAACCACATTTCCTCTGTTGATATTATTTTCTTCTAGCGAAAGGTTTTACCCACAATTTTACTGGGTGGCTAGAAATATTTGGTCAAATATCATTCTTTTTGGTATGGGGTTTTGGCCAGTTGTGGAAAACAAAAAGAAGCTAGAAAAAGGAAAAAGTTACATGGTGGTTGCAAATCACAAAAGCATGATTGATGTAATGCTAATGGTTTATTGTTGCAAACACCCAATTGTATTTGTTGGAAAAAAAGAGTTAGATAAAATCCCTGTTTTTGGTTATTTCTACAGCAAAGTATGTATACTAGTAGATCGTGATAATCCAGAAAGCAGAAAAGATGTATATAGCAAATCGATTAAAAGACTTGAGAAAGGTGTATCCATATGTATTTTTCCTGAGGGTGGGGTTCCTGAACCAGGGGTTGTTCTAAGAGAGTTTAAAAATGGTGCCTTTAACTTAGCTATACAATTTCAAATCCCCATTGTTCCTTTATCCTTTTACGATTGCGAAAGACGATTTCCATATTTTTTTGCATACAACTATTTTGTTGGCGGACCTGGCAAACTAAGAGTAAAATTCCATGACTTTATTGAGACAAAAGGCCTTGAACAAAAAAACAGAGATGAACTTAAGAAAGATGTTTATACTATTTTAAAAAGAGATTTAGCTAAGAGTTATCAGAGCTGAGAATTTCCGATATTTTTTTCTCCAACTCCTCACATAGTTCAGGGTTATCTTTCAATAATGTTTTTACTGAGTCCCTACCTTGACCTAATTTAGTGTCTCCATAACTGAACCATGACCCACTTTTATCAATTATTCCAGACTGGGAGCCAATATCAATGATCTCTCCCATTTTTGAAATTCCTTCTCCATACATGATATCAAACTCACATACTCTAAAAGGAGGTGCAACTTTATTCTTAACAACTTTTACCCTAGTTTTATTTCCCAAAGGATTTCCTGAAGAATCCTTAAGTTGTGTAGACCTCCTGATGTCAAGGCGAACAGATGCGTAAAACTTCAAAGCATTTCCACCCGTTGTAGTCTCAGGATTGCCAAACATTATTCCAATTTTTTCTCTAAGCTGATTTATGAAAAATACTGTACAGTTTGTTTTACTAATTGTTGAAGTTAATTTTCTCAAAGCTTGAGACATAAGTCTTGCATGCAATCCCATTTTTGAATCACCCATTTCACCCTCAATCTCACTTTTGGGAGTTAATGCGGCAACAGAATCAATCACAATTATATCAACCGCACCTGACCTTATTAGGTTGTCTGTAATTTCTAAGGCTTGTTCTCCGTGATCAGGCTGGGATATTATCAAGTCATTTATGTTTACACCTAAATTTTGAGCATAAAATCTGTCAAACGCATGTTCAGCATCAATAAATGCTGCTATACCTCCAGCTTTTTGACACTCAGCAATTGCGTGCAAAGTCAAGGTTGTTTTTCCTGATGATTCGGGTCCGTAAATTTCAATCACCCTACCTTTTGGATACCCTCCAACACCGAGAGCATAGTCTAATCCTAAGGAACCAGTTGATATGACTTCAATCTCTGATTCAGAAACATCTCCCATTTTCATAACAGTTCCTTTACCGTATGTTTTATCTAATCTATCTAGAGTTAATTGTAATGCTTTTAATTTAGAGTCTTTATCTGATGCCATAAGAGGTATATTAGTTATTAAAAGTACAATTTTATTTGTTAAAAAACATCATTTAAAAACTTACATTTGTATATAATTTGTTAGATAAAATGCAACTGTATAACAAGCTTAGTAATGAGGAAAGGGCAACGCTTATAAAAAAGGCCAATGAAAAAAGACTGACTTTGTCTTTTTATAAATACCACAGGATAAAAAATGTTGAAGTTTTCCGAAATTACCTTTTCACAAACTTTAACAATCTTAATATTTTAGGCAGAATTTACGTTTCCAGTGAAGGTATTAATTCCCAACTTTCAATTCCTAGTAAAAAGATGGGGGAACTTAAAAGTTTTTTAGATTCTATTTATTTTTTAAAAGATATTCGTTTGAACGTAGGTATAGAGCACCATAATGAATCATTTTTAAAGCTAAAAATTAAAATAAAAGATAAAATTGTAGCTGACGGATTAAAGGCGAAAGATTATGATATGAATAATTCTGGAACTCATGTCAATGCTAAAGATTTTAATAAACTATTAGAAAAACCAGAAACAATCACAATTGATATGAGAAACCACTATGAAAGTGAGGTTGGTCATTTTAAAGGAGCTGTTTGCCCTGATGTTGATACCTTCAGAGACTCTCTTCCATTGATATATAAGAAGTTTAAACATGCAAAAGAAAATAATATACTGATGTATTGTACTGGTGGAATAAGGTGTGAAAAAGCAAGTTCCTATTTGAAAAAAAATGGCTTTAAAAATGTTTTTCAATTAAGTGGTGGTATTATTGAATATGCAAGACAGATTAAAGAGTTTGGTATTGAAAATAAATTTGTAGGTAAAAATTTTGTTTTTGATAACAGGCTTGGCGAAAGAATCAGTAATGAAATTATTGCCAAATGTCATGTGTGCGGAGAAGAATGTGATAGACATGTCAACTGCAATAATGAAGCCTGCCATGTATTATTTATTCAGTGTGAAAAATGTTATAAGGAGCTAGATGGTTGCTGTAGCAATTCTTGTAAAGATATTTACGCACTTCCAGTCGATAAACAAAAAAAGATCAGAAAAGGCTACAAAAATAGAACTAGATTTTTTAAAAAAGGGCGTTTAAGTGAGAGGGTTTAGTTTTATTTTAATAACCTTCTTTGTTCTAATTTTAAGCTGTAAGGACGAAGACACTTTGTATTCATCACATATTGAAACTAAGGGAGCTTGGTTAAAAAATGAACCTATAAAGGCAAGTTTAGAAATTAATGAAAGTCCAATTGACATTTATTTAATTTTAAAATTGAATGAAGATTATCCTTTTTCAAATATTTATCTTCTGTCGAACATTAGTAATCCCGATTTGAAAATCACCGACACGATATCATTCAAATTTGATTACTCAAAAAATAAAAGCTTATTATCTAGGCAAATGAGAATTAAAACATTTAGAATTCCAATTCATAAAAACATGAATCTCAATGAAAGAACATCAGTTGAAATTTCACATGCTGTAAGATTTATTGACAGCACCAGGCCTGTTATGAAATTAGAGGGTATCTTAGATGTAGGGATATTAGTTAATAAATCAAATGAAGAAATATAGGTTTCAGGTTTTTATTTTTTGGTTATTATTTACATCAGGAGTAATATCCATTTATGGTGTCTTCTACCTAGCATCTATAGGCTACTTTGGAGAAATGCCTGATTTTCGTCAACTTGAAAACCCCAAAACAAATTTTGCTTCTGAAATTATTTCATCTGACAATAAAGTTCTTGGGAAGTACTATTTTAATGATAACAGGACTCCTATTGAATATGAAGATATTAACCCTGAAACCATTAATGCATTAATAGCAATAGAGGATGAAAGATTTTACAGTCATCCTGGAATTGATTTAAAAGCTACATTGAGGGCTATAGTATTTTTAAATCAAAGAGGGGGTGCCAGTACAATTACACAGCAACTTGCAAGACAACTTTTTGTTGGGGTTAGGTCAAGGAATATTTTTCAAGCTATAACTCAAAAAATCAAAGAATGGGTAATTGCAGTTCGCTTAGAAAAACAATATACAAAAGAAGAAATATTGACAATGTATTTAAACATTTATGATTTTGGTTACTATGGAGATGGAATAAAATCAGCCTCAAACATTTATTTTTCGAAAGAGCCAATTGATTTAAAAGTAGAAGAATCGGCAATGCTAATTGGTATGTTACAAAACTCATCTCTATATGATCCAATTAGGAGGCCCGAAATTACAAAGAATAGAAGAAATTTAGTTCTTATGCAGATGAGCAAAAACAACTACATAACAAAAAAAGAAGAAGACTCGCTGAGAACCCTGCCACTCACTTTAGATTATACGCCTCAATCTCATAGACAAGGTCTTGCTACATATTTTAGATCATACTTAAGAGGTTTTATGAAAGACTGGACATCCAAGAATTTTAAAAATGATAGTACAAAATACAATCTTTATGTGGATGGTTTGAAAATTTATACAACCATAAACTCCAAAATGCAGAAATACGCAGAGGAGTCTGTGGAGGAACACATGATAAACCTTCAAAAAGAGTTTTTTATTCAAAACGATACATTGTCAACAGCTCCATTTTTGGATTTGGAAGAAGAGGAGGAAGAAACTATTATGAAAAGAGCCATGAGAAGATCTGAAAGATGGAGGAAGTCTAAACTTTCAGGTATGACCAATGAAGAAATTGAAGAGTCGTTTAATAAGGCTGTTGACATGACAGTTTTTTCATGGAATGGTGATATTGATACAATAATGTCACCAATAGACTCTATTCGATATTACAAACATTTTCTTAGAGCAGGCATGATGTCCATGAATCCTAAAAATGGTCATGTCATGGCTTGGGTTGGTGGAATTAATTATAGGCATTTTCAGTATGATCACGTGATGCTTAGTAAAAGACAAATTGGTTCTACTTTTAAACCTTTTCTCTACGCTACTGCAATCGACCAATTAAAACTTTCACCTTGTGATATGCTGCCGGACTTAATTCACTGTATTGAGCCTTATAAATATGGAAACCCTGAGCCATGGTGTCCGACAAACTCAAGCGATAAGTATGGGGGAATGCGAACTTTGAGTAATGCTTTAGCAAATTCTAAAAACACAATAAGTGCTCAGTTAATTGATAAAGTTGGCCCAAGACCTGTTGCTGATCTTGCTAGAAACTTGGGGGTCAGTTCTAATATCCCAAATGTACCCGCAATTGCTTTAGGAACTCCTGACCTAAGTGTTTATGAAATGGTAGGTGCCTATGGCGCTTTTGCAAATAAAGGGATTTATGTAGAACCTGTAATGGTTACAAAAATTGAAGATAAAAATGGAACAATAGTTTATCAATCCAAACCTAACACAAAAGATGTAATTAGCGAAGAATCCTCTTATGTTACATTAAAGCTCTTGGAGGGTGTAACGAAGTTTGGATCTGGGGCTAGACTACGCCATAACATCGCTGAAGATGAAAGAAACTACGTTTACAATAATGTTGTTACTGGCTACCCATATGAATTTAAAAATGACATTGCGGGTAAGACTGGGACTACTCAAAATCAGAGTGATGGCTGGTTTATTGGAATGGTACCCAATCTTGTAACGGGCGTATGGGTTGGTGGTGAAGATAGATCCATTCACTTTAAGGAAATTGCATACGGTCAGGGCGCAACCATGTCTCTGCCAATATGGGGGCTTTTTATGAACAAATGTTATGCAGATGAAGAACTAAACGTTTCCAAGGATCCTTTTCCAGAGCCTGAAGTGCTAAACATAGAGTTGGACTGCTCTAAAGTGATAACACCAGAAATTGAGAATGAGGAAAATGATGTAAAGGATCTTCTTGGAATTGGTTAAGAATTTTTAGACCTTCATTATATCAAATTCAAAAATCTTATTATGAAAAAAATTATTTATTTAATAGCAGGACTTTTTATTTTTTCTGCTTGTCAAACGACGCCTTGTGACTGTAAGGATAGTTCAAATGGATTCGTTTTAGATGGACAATCTGTAACTATGGGTTCAGAAGCAACTGTTGATGTTTTTAAAAAAATTGATGCAGCTTGGTTGGTAAGAGATTATGAAACAATGAAAGCTCACATAGCTGATGAAGGAAATTACAGGTTCTATGATGGCACCGTTGTAACCAATGGTGAAGATTTTGTGGCTAAAGTTGAGGCGTCTTATCAAGAAGATTTGGCTAATGGCTTGGCATGGGAGTGGAACACTGATTATGCTTTTGCTGTTCAACCCACAAAAACTGAAAATGAACATTGGAATGAAAAAGGTGATTGGATTAATGCTCAATTTACAGGATCCGATGGTTCAGTTGTTATTGAATGGTATCAATTCGATGGAGATCAGTTAATAAGCTGGGTCCAAACAAAAGCTGAATCAGTACAGGAATAAACCTACATACTGAAAGGAAGTGAGGAGTGGTGAAGGACTATTTTAATTTCACCCTCCTTATTCTTTTTATAAACAAAACTAAACTCAACCTTAGTCTTTTCCCCACTAGGATCTGTAAAAAAATAATTCCCCATTGCTGTAGCAATATCATCGTATATGTTTATAGAGCAATTATCAAATTCTACTTGAATCCAAGGGTTTAGTGCAAACCCCTTGTCTTCAGCAAAATCATTGTCTGATCCAATAAAATATGAAAGTGCTGATTTATTATTATTTCTAAATTGTTTTTCAGAGGCTTTTGTAGGCTTAAACTGAACATCCCCTGAGTCAAAATCATAGTGCTTACTTATAAAGTTCACAGTAAAAATTCTACATTCTTTAGGATTATCCTTTAATTTGCCAATTGTAATAATACCATTACCCCATGAATTTTGAGCTTTCTCAATTTCTGTTTTGTTAATCATGTTCGTAAAATTAATTATAATTTAGATATTGAATGATCCAGAAGTTTAAAATCCAAACTACCAAAAGCGCTCGTTATTTTCAAATTGGTGAGCTAAGTAGTATGACAAAAAATATTTGGATTGTTTTACATGGTTATGGAATGTTACCTGAATATTTCATAAAAAAATTTGAATGTATTGCCAACAAAGAAACTGTCATTTTAGCACCTGAAGCCCTCAACAAGTTTTATTTAAAAGATAATTATTCAAGGGTGGGATCAAGCTGGATGACCAAGGTTGAAAGACATGATGATATTCAAGATAACATTAACTTTCTCAACTCAATTTATGCATCACTTAAATTAGACCAATTTGATTTTAAATTGAATGTGCTTGGATTTTCACAAGGTGGTCCCACTGCGACTAGGTGGGTCATCAATAATAAGTTTAAACTGAATTCATTGATATTATGGGGGTGTGATTTACCAAATGATTGCCTTAACGAGGGTAATAAGTCAAGATGGAATGATTTCGGATTGAAATATGTAATAGGAAAAAACGATGAATATATAGACGAAGAGAAAATTTTACATGAAAAAGAAAAATTAACCAATTACGGATTGGTTTACGACTTCCATTTATTTGAGGGTGGACATAGCATAGAGGGTTCTACTTTGAAAAAATTAATTTAAATGTCTAAAGAGAATAGTTTCAAAATCATTAATAAAGATTTAGAAGGTTTGTTTAGAAAACTTTCTGTATACACTGATGAGGATTTAAATAAAAAGATGAATAAAAATAAGTGGTCAATCGCCGAAAACTTATATCATCTTTGGCTAACTGAGTTTATAACAATAAATTATATAAAAAAGAAAACAAGTTATCCTGAATCTTTGGTTAATGTGAGCTACTTTTCAAAATTTAAAATGAAATTATTAGAACTCATATTTTTCACAGGTGTAAAAATGAAAGCTCCTAAAATAACGTATGATTCAATGCCTAAAAACATTGAAATAAAAAAACTGAAAGAAACTTGGATAAAATCCAGAAAATCTTTCGAAGAATTGGTTAATGCATTGGATGAATCAATTTTAAAAAAAGGAATTTTGAGACATCCAATCGCTGGTAGAATTGATATCAACATGACTCTTCAGTTTATAAAAATGCATTTCCATCACCACAGAAAAATTATTGCTAAATTAGAATCCAAAATCAAAAGCAATTAAATGGACTGGTATGTAAAAAACAGATGGTGGATATGGACAATTGTCCTCACCTGGATTTTTTTGAGATTTATGACAAATCTATTTAGCTGATGTCCCGTCTCTGTTAGGTTTTCTAGTTTGAGGCCACCCGCCCATTGATCTTCCTGTAAAAGGATTGATCCTGGTTTGTATAACCCTTTTTTCTTTAGATGCTCTCTCATCATCTTCACTTGCCATGTAAGCTAAAACCACAGAAAGAATTACATTATTTTTTAGGTCATCAAAAACGATTTTATCGTAGGTATCTAGGTTTGTGTGCCATGTATGATCCCAATAAGCCCAACTCAATGAACTTAAGTTAAATGCAGGAGCTCCAGCTGCAACAAAACTAGCATGATCTGTTCCACCTCCACCTGGTGAACCTGGAAATTCAGTTTCTATGTGCTTACTAACATCTCTTGGAACTGGAGCAAGCCACCTAGATAGATAATCATAGGAATGCAAAAAGCCTGAACCACTCAAATCTACAACTCGACCTGTCCCATTATCCTGATTGAATAATGCTTGGATATTGTCCACTATATTAGGGTAATCTTCAACAAAAGCTCGTGACCCGTTTAGCCCTTGTTCTTCGGACCCCCAATGACCCACCATTATGGTTCTTTTTGGATTGGGGTATAATTTCTTTAATATTCTCATTGCTTCAAGCATAACGATTGAGCCGGTACCATTGTCTGTTGTTCCTTGGCCACCGTCCCATGAGTCAAAATGTGCTGAAAGTATGACATATTCATCAGGCTTTTCTACTCCTTTAATCATTCCAATTGTATTAAAGGTTGGAACATCTCCATGCTCTTTGGATGTAGCGACTACTTTTAAAATAGGCTTTTGGTTATTTTCTACAAGCCTGTAAAGCATGGTATAATCTTCCAGATTTAAATCAACATTAGGTATTTTTTCTGTACCTGCGCTAAATACCTTATTAGCACCAAATGCTTTGGACCATCTACTGGAAATTAGTCCTACAGCGCCGGCATTCTCTATTGCACTATTTATGTCACGATATCCGTATCCAGTATTTCTTAGACTGTTATACCACTGATCCGTTAATTCATCTCTTGTTTTTTTCATTTTTTCAAATGATTCTTCGGTTGCATATTCCTCCCATTGTGAATCTGATCTCCCCGTAATTTCTTTTTGACTAACCAAAACAAATTTTCCTTTAACTGTTTCTAGCCACTCGCTAAATTGTTCTTTATTCTCAACTATAGGTATTCTAGTAACTTCTGCTTCAATACCCTTTTTACCAGTGGAAGGGCTCCACGCTAATTGTCTTCCAACCAAAGTTCGTAATCTAGGTTCAATCAAATCAACATGAGTAATTCCTCTTTCCCATCCTCTCCATTTACCCCACTCATGGTTGTATGCCTCTATTCCCCAAGATTCATACTTATCAATTGCCCAGTCATGAGCTTGTTTCATCTGGGGCGTTCCAACCAGTCTTGGCCCAATAACATCAAATAATTCGTGAGCAAGTTGTTCTAATTTTGAGTGATTTTCTACCTCATTTACTACGTTATCTACAAACTCCTTAGTAGTCTGGGAATATGCTAGAAAACAGCCGAAAATCAGTGTGATTGTGATAATTTTTTTCATAGGTTTTAATTTATTTTAGAATTTGTGATATACATGACACCTCGGTTATGATTTGGAATGTAATAACTAAACTCATGTTTTTTTAAAATATTGTTAATTATTTTATTCTGAAGTACAGGTGAATTCCCAGTAATCAGTTCAAGATCTAATGAATTATCAAATGAATTCATTAGAAGGTACTCCTCGACTATAATTATTGCATCTTCGTGAGATTTCCCATGAAGATCAATGGATTTTGTCATTCATCCAAAGGTTGAAAATCCTGTGTTTCTCCAGGCTTTGACTGCCTGACATTTACAATAGATCTATCTTCTCCAGTAGTTACAAAAGCGACCAATTTAATTTTTGACTTATCATACATGCCAGGTATGGCATATTCAAAATCTCTGCTATATGTTTTACCATGACCAACTTCATCAGATGGTATATTGTCCCCAAACACATTGGTCAATGATCTTCTCAAAACATCATCGTGAACAAAATCTCTAATTGGATCCGCACCTCCATAGTAAGATGTAAAGTTTCTTTGATCGTAAATAAGACCATCCTCTAACATGTAAACAGCAAGCTTCATTGAATCATAACTATACCCCATTTTGACTTTGACATTCAAATATAAACCATCCCCCTCTACTCTGGAGTCCATTGCAATTGAGGCGTATGACTTACCGCTCATCTTGCCAGTCACCTGGGCTACATTTGATGGTTGTGGAGAGGCCCATCTTTCTTGTCTATTTAAAAGTGCTGTTGGGAAGCCTGTTACATTAAAAGCTTGTCTAATAGCACCCTCCTGAGAAAATTGCATGGCATCACCATTGTGTATTGCGACAACTATGGCATCCGACGTCTCTTGTTTTAACAATCTAACTGCTTCAGAGACTCTTGGGCACCAACCACACCAAGTACCAGTGAAATCTTCAACAACTACATTTTGCTTAAATGTAATTGGTGTTGGCATTATCTCAATTGTTTTTGTTTCAGAGGTTAATTGACCATATTTTGCATATACATCAAATGTTCCAATAGTATTAAAGGTGTGTGTATTGGATGGTATTTTAGTTTCATTGACATAAAAATCCGAAGATGTTGAAACGTTATTCCCATCTTGATCAAAGGCGGTAAAAATAATTGTTTCTCCAATAAAACCTTCAGTGCCTGAAACAAATAAATCTATATATTGATTAGTTTGATCTTCGCCGCCGTTTTCATCACTTCCACTACATGATAGTATTAGTAGCAAAAACAAAAAACTGCTTCTCTGTAAAAATTTTTTCATAGCCCGCTAAATTAACAAATTAGTATTAAATTTAAAAAATGTTTAAAAAACTTATTCTGTTGGCTTTCAGCCTGGTGTGTGCAATAAACTTGCATTCTCAGAAATTTGTTCCCAATATTCCAATTGAAACTTTTAAAGGAACATACACCACTATGAGCAAAGAGCTTAGTGATGATAGTTATTACATTTTATCATTTTGGGCGACATGGTGTGTGCCTTGTATAAATGAGCTTGATGCACTCAATGAGGTCTATGATGAACTTAGTAAAGATTTAAACTTTAAAGTTTATGCAATATCTACTGATGATGCAAGAACAAAGAGAAGAGTTAGACCCTTAGTAAATGGCAAAAGCTGGAAATTTGATGTTTTACTAGATGAAAACCATGACTTAAAAAGAGCATTAAATATTTCTGGACTTCCGCATACAATAATTGCAAAACAAAATGAAATTCTACACAGAAGAGTTGGTTATGCTCCTGGTGAAGAATTGGATCTTCTAGAGAAATTGAAAGATTATGAGGTTGAATAAATTCAGTTTATTTTTAGTCTTTTTTCTTTTTACATTCAGCAGCTTCGCACAGTCTAATAATTATTTTTATGGCTCTTTTGAATCAAACGGGGTTTATTACCAAGAAAGTGAATCTACTGACTATGATAAAAAATTTGCATCAAATACATATTTAAATTTAAAATATAACCTTAATAATAAGTGGGTTTTTGATTTGCAAACCGAATCTTATTTGCCAAAACAATTGCAAAATTATTCAGATCTCCTGGAAGATACTTTTGTCTCAACATTCAGTATTAATTTCAATACCAATAATTTCAATTTTACAGCAGGAACGATATATGAGCAATTTGGTAGTGGAATACTTTTGAGAACTTGGGAAGACAGACAATTGGGTATTAATAACTCTCTTTGGGGGTTAAGAAGTTCTTACAAAAAACAAAATCTAAGGCTTGTTTTACTTGGTGGATACCAAAAGAAAGCCAATACCATTTCAGAAGGAAAAGTTTTTGGTTTTGACTCAGAATTTACTGTGTATGATAAAAAAGATTCTTACAGCAATTTGCTGGTTGGTCTAAGTTATTTGGGAAGGCTTGAAGCTCCTCACTACGTTAGTTACCCCTTTGAGGATTTGACAAATTCATTTTCTGCAAGAATTGATTACAATTCAGATAACTTTTACCTAAATTATGAATACGCTCACAAATCTGAAGATGGCGTTGTGAAATTTAATGTTGTTTCTGAAACCTTTATTAAGAGTGGAAATGCACATCAAGTAAATGCAGGTTTAATAAAGGACGGATTAGGATTAGATTTTACATTTAGAAGGTTAGAAAATATGGGTTTTTATAGCGAAAGAGTTGAATTTGGAAGTCCTTTTTTTGAAACAACCTTAAATTATTTGCCTGCCCTAACCAAACAACACGACTATTTATTGACCAATATTAACGTCTATCAATCACAACCAAATATTTCGTTTCAAGATCCCTCACTCATGAAAGCCGGTGAAATTGGTTTTCAATTGGATGCTTATTATAATATTAAAAAGGAAACATTTCTTGGTGGAAAGTATGGGGCAAAAATTAGTTTAAATATTTCGAAATGGAATAATCTTAAAGGAAATTATGATTATGAAAGTGAAGATTACGATTTGGATTTTTTAGGTTTTGGCGAAAAATATTTTTCTGAGCAAAGTTTAGAAATTAGGAAGAGATGGTCACAAAATTTTAATAATATTATTCTTTTTGTAAACAGGTATTATAACAAAAGATTTGTAGAGGAAAAAGTTGGTGAGATCAATTCGAAAATGTTAGTCTTTGACAATACACTCAAGCTTAATGGCGAAAAGTCTGCGAGGTTTGAAATTCAACACCTTTTCACTAAAGACGATAAAAAGAATTGGTTTGGCTATGGTTTTGAATATAATTTTAGCTATAATTTTTCCGCATATTTCAATAGTATAGTAAATTATGAAAATGAGCTAGAGGATAAACCTACATACTCAAATTTTGGACTATCCTTTTCAAAAAATGCAAGCAAATTTATGTTGTCTTATGGAAAACAAAGGGGTGGTTTGATGTGTTACGGTGGTGTTTGCAGATACGTTCCTGAGTTTAAAGGCTTGTCCTTTTCCATAATTACATCATTTTAAATAACTTTAATTCGATGAAAAAATTATTTATAGAACTGTTTGGGACTTACTTTCTTGTTTTAATTATTGGTCTTTCGTCAGGCAATCCAATTGCTGTTGGTTTTGGATTAATGGTTTTGGTATACTGTGGAGCTCACATTTCTGGTGCCCACTATAATCCAGCAGTAACTCTTGCTATGTTTCTTCAGAAAGAAATTTCTGCACTAGACTCCATTAAATATTTTATATCACAAGTTCTGGGTTCTACATTGGCAGCTTTGTCAATATATCTGATGAAGTCCAATATGCTGGTGCAACCTGTTTTGGGTGATTCGATATATTCTATATTTTTTTCAGAAATAATCTTTACATTCTTGTTGGTGTTTGTAATTCTAAATGTTGCCACACACCCAAACCTAAAAGGAAATTCGTTCTATGGTCTAGCAATAGGATTAACAGTTATGGCTGGTATTTTTTCTGTTGGTCCAGTTTCGGGTGCGGTTTTTAATCCTGCTGTTTCATTAGGACCATCTATTATCGACCTTGTTACAGGTGAAGGGGTTTCTCATTATTTTTTATGGTACTATTTGGTGTTTCCGACAATTGGCTCAATACTAGCCGTTTTAAGTTTTAAATTTTTATTAACCAACAAATAGGAATCTAGAATTTTAATTCAAATTGGATATTTAAAAAGTCTTCCATTTTCACTAACATAAATGATGGCAATTCGATTAAGAATTCACTAGGGATCAATCTAAATTTACCATTAATGACTATTGAATTCTCATCATCTTTGAGGGTTGAGTATACTAGTATTGATTTTTTTTGACCATGGAATTCAACCTCACCATCTAATATCAATACATCACCCTGTGTTTTTATTTTTTCTGAGTAGAACTTAATTGTTGGAAATTTAAGCGCCTCCAGGACTTCCAATGAATGTGCATCCCTACCAGCATTTCCGCTATCAAAGTCAACAACTTGAGCAGCAATAGCAATTTTTTCAATTACTTGATCTTTTACAATAACTCCTTTTATATTTTCATTAATGCCTTCCCAAGCATGTAGTACGTGTTTTGCGTCATACTTAATGTAAGACTGATCGGCCTTAAGCATTAGTGTCTCCTGAGCAGTCAAACTAAATACACTCAAAATAAAAACCAATAATATTTGTAAAACTTTCATCATCAAAACTTAAATACAATGACAGCTGTAGCATAACTTGCAAATGCAGTGTAAGCGGCAGCTTTGTGTGCTTTTCTGTTGTCATCAGCAACAACGTTTGTAATTACCATAGCGCTAAAATGAATATTGGCTAAAATTTTATGCGCTTTTATAGAGCTAAAGCCTTTTGTTTTTTTGTTGGTAAGTGGAGGAGGTGAAAACAATGACAAGGCAGCACCGGTAAAGTATCCTGCATTAACAATTTTGCCCATTGTTTTATGTGTCTCATACAAATCATTTTGGCCATTGTATAATTTTCCTCCAATAATACCTTGGGCAATCATGGTAGCTAGAGTGGTGTAACCCAAAATCTGATGGGTTTTTAAAAATGTTCTTCTTAACCTAAGCTCTTTTTCTCTATTTTCTATTGTCAATGGAGAAATACCCGTCTTTCTCATCAAACCCTTCTCCCCCCACAACATTCTTTGAGTAAAAATCATTCTTTCTGGAAGTAACGGGGGTGTTGCGTTTTCATCAACAACTATTAAGTCAAAGAGCTCTTTTTCTTGTGAAAATGAAGTTGATAAACAAGCTAAAAAGAAAAGTATACTAATATTTCTAATTAATTTTTTCAAAATCTTTTATTGCAACGACAACCTCATTTCTACGGTTGTAGAACTTGTACGGGCTATCATATGAAAGATAGAGAAAATCTCCTAAAGGATTTATATCAAGTTCCTTTAATTTTTGAATTAATACTTTTCTATGCTTATTTCTTTTTGAGCTGTTGGAATAACCAGAATAACGAACTGATGCGTATAGACCTCCCTTGTCCTTATAAATTTCCACTTGATTAGAAAGAGGTTGAGATACATTTTCAAGACTGAATTTTGATGGCAATACAAATTCCATCATGGATTTTTCATTTTCTTGTTTCATGTATACTGGAGTAGTCATAGAAATTTTTTGATTCTTCTCATTGTAACCAGATATATATCTAAAAAGCTTACCAAAATTATCATTAGAACCTTTTTCCGAATAAGTTTTTGCTTTTAGGACAGGTTCATAATTTCTTACCTCAAAGTTATCTTCAGAGAAAAGGGTTTCGTATTTGTGAGATTCATAGGACTGCGAAAATGATATCATAAAGGATGTTACTAAAAAAGTGGCTAGTATTGTTTTTGAATTCATAGAAATATTTTTATGAATAAATTCAAATATTATGCCCCATTAAAAAATTATGCACGATAAAAAAATCCTATAGCCAACAAGAAAAAAATCACAGCTGCTAAAAAAGATTTAAATTCTTGATAAAAATATAAACCTAATACCAAAAAAATCAAGCCAAAGACAAAAGAGTATTTGTTGATTAATTTTATCACAGTTTAAATATAGGTATTTGCTGTTTTAAATTTATATTTTCATAATTTTAGTAGATGCGCATAATTTTAATTTTTTTCAGTTTCTTGGTTTTTGGATGTGTCTCTAAAATTTCAAAAAAAGAGCATTCGCTTTATTGGCATAGTCAATCAGCAGAATACAAAGCTCTTTGTATACAAGCATATAACATTGCAAGAGCAAAACTTGATAAAGAGCTTTTAAAGGACCACAATAAACCTATCGCAATTGTCGCAGACTTAGATGAAACTGTTTTAAACAATACGCCATTTAATGAAATGTTACTTGAAGAGGACTTAACTTACAATCAAGACCTTTGGTCAACATGGGTAAATAAAAAAATTGCTACTGCAGTGCCTGGCTCAATTGAGTTTTTTAATTATGCCTCCAAAAAAAATGTAGAAATCATTTATTTATCAAATAGGTTGGTGGAAAACTATCAGCCAACTAAGGATAATCTAATAGAATTGGGTTTTCCTTTTGATGCTTCAACAAAAATGTTATTAAGGGCTAATTCAAGGGATAAAGAACCAAGAAGAAATGAATTGAATGATTATGAAATCATACTGCTGCTTGGAGACAATCTTGGTGATTTTCACCAAGACTTTTTTGGCAAAGACAATCAAGGCAGATGGGATGCTACAATAAAATATAAAGATGATTTTGGAGAAAAATTTATTTTATTTCCGAATCTAATTTATGGTAACTGGGAAGAGGGATTTGAAGAATAGATTTTGAGGTTTACAATAATCTTAACGATACTTTTTTTGTCATGTAATTATCCAGTTAATAACTGTACAGAAGTTTACTTAATACGGCATGCTGAAAAAGACAGAACGGATCCACTAAATAAAAACCCACACCTAAACGAAAATGGGAAAAAAAGATCTTTATTGTGGAATGACTATTTTAAAAACAATAAAATTGATGCTATATATTCTACAAATTATAACAGAACAATAGAAACAATTCTTCCTATATCCATATCCAAGGGAATTAAGCCAATCATTTATTCTCCATCAAATATCAACTATGACTCATTTTTGAAAAAAGTAAAAGGGAAAACAATTCTAGTGGTTGGACACAGCAATACTATTCCTGGTTTTGTAAATGGATTGATAGAGAAAGATTACTACGAGCAGATTAATGATACTGTAAATTCAAATTTATATATTGTAAAAAAATGTCCTGAAGAAATTAATCACAATGTCATACAAATCCACTCCTTACAGCAATAAAATATTACTCCTTTTTATTTTGCTTTTGGCTTTGGGATGTGGCAGTAATGAAGATATGGTTGACAATACCAATGGAGATAATCAAACTACAGCTAAAAATAATGTTCTTCTGATTATAGCCGATGATCTAGGTTTGGATTCAACAGTGGGATATAATATTGGGAATCAAAAACCAAGTATGCCTACGATTCAAAAACTAATTAACGCTGGAATTAAGTTTAATAACGTTTGGTCGAATCCTGTTTGTACGCCAACAAGAGGAACAATTTTAACTGGTAAGTATGGATACAGAACCTCCGTATTAAAAGTTGATGATGTGTTGTCAACATCTGAGATTTCCATATTTAAAAATCTTAAGAACAATACTAACTATAACTCTGCGTTTATAGGAAAATGGCACTTGTCTGGAAAACCGTCGGATCGTAATCATCCAAATAACATGGGGATTGATTACTATGCAGGTATTTTAGGTGGGGGTGTATCAGATTATTTTAATTGGACTTTATCAAAAAATGGACAAAACTCAAATGTGAATCAATACATAACATCTGTTTTTACTGACGAAGCCATTAACTGGATTACTAGTCAGAATAGTTCCTGGTTTCTTTGTCTTTCATTCAACGCGCCTCACACACCATTCCACCTAGCTCCAACAAATTTACATAGCCAAGGTGCACTTCCTAGCGATAATGTGAGTATAGAACAAAATCCTCTACCGTATTATTTTTCAATGATAGAGGCTATGGATACTGAAATTGGTAGATTGCTTGAAAGCATTGGAAGTGATGTTGTAAACAATACCACAATTATTTTTGTTGGCGATAACGGAACCCCAAATCAAGTAGCCCAACAATACAACCCAAGGCGAGTTAAAGGAACTTTGTATAAAGGTGGAATTAATGTGCCAATGATTGTTTCGGGTAACAAAGTAAATAGATCAAATGATAATGATAATTCTTTAATAAACACAACAGACTTATACTCAACTGTAGCAGAACTGTGCGGAATTGAAAACAGCGATGTATTCGATAGCAATAGTTTTGTTGGTCTTTTTAACTCTAACTCGTCAAGCAATACAAGAGAGTTTATTTACTCAGAACTTGGAAATAATGAATATGCTATAAGAAACTCCACGCACAAATACATACATTTTGAAGATGGGTCAGAGGCTTTATTTAATCTATCAATGAATGAATTTGAAAGACCAAATTTATTGATACAAAGCCAACTCCCACTGTCAAGTAATGATAGTAAGAATAAAGATGAATTGATAAATGAGTTAAATCAAATTAGAAATTAGTATTCTTTTTAAAAATATTATATGAAACATCTAAAATTGATTTTTTTCGTTTTACTCACTTTTACTGTTAATGCTCAACAATTATATTTTCCAGGACAAGACTGGGAAGAGAGAGAGCCACAATCTTTGGGGTTTTCAAACGAAAAAATTAAAGAAGCTATTCTATTTGCAATAGAAAATGAAAACTCAGTAGACAGGAATTTGAAAAATGCTATTATTTCAGCATTTGGTTACGAACCTGGTTTTGAGATAAAGGGACCAACAAAACCCCGAAAAGGACCTAATGGGCTAATAATTAAAGATGGTTATATTATTGGTAAATGGGGCGATGTGAGTAGAGTCGACATGACATTTAGCGTTACCAAAAGTTATCTGTCGACTGTTGCAGGATTGGCATATCAAAAAGGATTGTTGAGACTTGACCAAAAACTGGAAGAGTACATAAAAGATGGGAAATTTTCATCAGACCATAATAAAGAAATTACATGGCATCACCTACTCAATCAATCGTCGCAATGGAAAGGAAATTTGTTTGGAACTTTTGATTGGGCGGATAGGCCACCTAGAAATTTAAGTATTGAAGAGCTTAAAGTACAAGAAATCCCTGGGCCTGGTGAAGCATACAAGTACAATGATGTCAGGGTAAACTTACTTTCATTTTCACTACTAAATGTATTCCAAGAATCTCTTCCTGAGGTTTTAAAAAAAGAGATAATGGATCCAATTGGAGCTTCAACAAGCTGGAATTGGTATGGATATGAAAAGTCTAAAATACTCTTAAACGGGACAATAATTAGCTCTGTTAGCGGGGGTGGTCATTTTGGCGGCGGAATGTTTATAAACTCATTGGATCATGCAAGATTTGGATTGTTGTTCCTAAGAAATGGGAAATGGAAAAATGAGTTGCTATTAAGCCCTGAGTGGATCAAACTAGTTCAACAACCTTCAGAAAATAATGAATCATACGGTTACATGTGGTGGTTAAATAAAGGAGCAAGAAAATGGGATGGATTATCTGAAAATATTTATTATGGTGCTGGATTTGGAGGAAATTTTATTGTTATTATTCCCGACCGTAATTTGGTTGTTGTTACAAGGTGGATTGATTCATCAAAAATGGGAGAGTTTATCAAGAAAGTTGTTGATTCTCAAATTAATTAAAATAAATAGGTTTAGTTCTGAGCTTCAATACTAGATCCCTTTCATTAAGATTATTAAATTTTGTAAATTATTTAAAATTTTATTTATGAAAAAGCTTCTACTTCTCCACATTATATTTTTTATTGGTTGTAATTCAAATACGAAAGATCCAATAATTGAATATCAACAATCACTTATCAATGATGGAAAAACAGGTTCCAATGTGTTTAAAGTCTATAAAGATGGTGAAATTGTATACGATAAGGTTTTAAATTCAGGTGCTGTTGGTGATCGAAATATTGATGAAAATACAATTTTTGCTATCCATTCTATGACAAAAACGGTTACTACTGTTGCCGCCATGATTTTACATGAAAAAGGAATGTTTCAACTTGACGACCCTTTACACAAATACCTCCCTGAGTTTAAAGAAGTCAAATGTAAAGGTTCTGAAGGTATATATGATTGTGAAAATGAGATTAAAGTGGTTGATATTTTAACCCACAGGTCTGGCTATATTTATTATTTAGATAATGGAGATAATTGGCTAACTGGTACTCACAACAGTTTATACCCTTCCTATATAAATACCTCAAGATTTAATAACCTTGATGATTTTTCTAAGGCTGTTGCTAAACACCCACTGGAATTTGAGCCTGGATCTATGTATGCATATGGTTTGAATCAGGCAATTTTAGGAAGATTAATTGAAGTAATATCTGGCCAAACCTTTTATAATTTTCTTAAAGAAAATATTTTTGATAAGCTTGGAATGAGTGAAACAAAATTTCATCTCACGGATGATGAGCGTTTAAGACTACAGCCATTAAGGGTTAATATCAAGCCCAACTCAGTATTCAATCAAACAGATTACAACTTAGATGGATATACAATTGCATTAGATGGCTATTCATACAGGGAAGATAATAAAGCGCATTTTGGGGGTGAGGGCCTTGTGTCTACTATGAATGATTTTTCAAAGTTTTGTGAAATGCTTGTTAACGACGGTGTCTACAATCAAGAAAGAATTCTCTCAAGTGAAAGTATTAAAATTATGACATCAAAATATACAAATGGTTATCCAGACCCTGATGAACCCGGTGTTTTTCCGGATCTTGCTGGCTATTACGTTGGATTTACATTTAGTGTATTAGAAAATCCAGAAGTTGATGGGACAGGGGCAGGTGTTGGATCATACGGATGGAGTGGTTACCATAACACGCATTTCTGGATTGACCCTCAAAATAAAATGTATGGTTTATTCATGGCCCGATCCATTGAATTTGATTTTGCAATTCCAGCTGGTCTCAAAAAGGCAACCTATTCTAAATTTTAAATTGCTCTTACTAAACAAAAAACCCCTCGAGAAGAGGGGTTTTAAGGGTGGTCCCACCTGTCCTCACAGGAAGGTTACTCTTCCTTCGTAAATACTTACTTTTTTAGATTTAAGAGGTTCGGAGTCCGAACCTTTTAGGTTCGTATTACGAACCTTCTCAAAAATCAAGATGTTTTGACTACAACCCCGGTTCAGGTTCTTTTAGAACCATTGTTTTGAATTGTTATATGTAGAAAATAAAAAACTATTCCCCCAATAATTGTCCATACAATATCATTCCAATCAAAAACTCCTCTTCCCGGAGTGTAAATTGTTATGAACTCATTTCCAATTAGACCAATCATAGAAATGATTATTGACAACTTTAATCTATTTCTGTAAATAGATGTATTAGGTTTAAAAATCTCTGGAATGGTTACATAAAACATACTTGGAAGACCAATACCTGGAAGGAAGTTGGGAATTACTCCAAGAAAATAAATTATAAGGTCATTTCCTCCTTCATAATTTGGTCTGATGTAATCTTGAACCAATCCGAATGTTAAAAATGTAACTCCAAAAACTATATAATAAAAATATTTTCTGTTCATCAACTTTCAAAAATAATTAATTTGGTTTGGATTTAGGTTCGGAAAAAGGTTCGGACAAAAAAATCAAAAAAACAAAAACCCTCATAGTCAAGGACTTAGAGGGTTTAAGGGTGGTCCCACCTGGGCTCGAACCAGGGACCAAATGATTATGAGTCATCTACTCTAACCAACTGAGCTATGGGACCTTAGCGTTAGCAAATTTAATATTATTCATCAAATATTTAATTTGATTCAAAATTTAAATTATTATCAAAAATTTCCTCTACTAAATTATCAACTAAAAGCTTAAATTCTAAAAGTTTTTTTTCATCAAAAACAGAGTTATATGTTCTGTGTGAAATCTTTTGTTTGACAACATTAGTGCCTGAATTTATAGACTTTAGAAGGATTAAGCCTGGCTCGACAGACTTAATGGATTTATTTGATTTTAGATATATTAATGAATAACAAAGCAACTGAAAAAGTTCTTTTTTATTTTTTTCAAAAACTGTTTCATATTCCTCAAATGATAGAGATGATGAGGTTAAGCTTCCACCAGTTTTGTAATCGATTATTTTAAGGTGGCCATTTTCAGTTTGAATCCTGTCGACAAACCCTTTTAATTTGTATTTTATTTTAGATTTATTTGTAGTGAAAGATGTTGATATTTGGTTTTCAAGAGAGACAAGCTTGATTTCAATACCACTTTTTATTTTTTTTATATCCAAATCAATTAGAGATGTAATGGCCATCTTTAAAACATCGAGCGCAATTAGGTTTTTCCCTCTCATGAAATTTTTGCCATATTCCTGCTCAAACCTATTACTGATTATTTTTTCATGAGTTTTCTTGATTTTATTTAATTTTTTTTCATCTAAAGTTTTTCCAACCATAGGCTCATAAAGATCTTGCATTGAATTATGAAAGATTCTACCAATACCTAATGCCTCGGGATTTTCTTTTACGCTTTTATATTCCTCTGTTCTTAACAAATATTTGTCAAAAAAAACTAGGGGATCATCAATGTAGCTTGACAATGATGATGGGGAAAATCCAGAGCTTGCAATATCTTTTAGCTTTTTGATGACTGATTGTGATTTAGGAAAAGAGTAGTCAACAGGTTTATTAACTGGTATCTCATACTGAGCATTGATATAATTTATTTTATAATTATCATTTTTAAGCAACTCTAGCTGATATATGAATCTGCTTTTCTCACTACTGCTCACTCCTTCGCTAACAGAATTATAAATTAAACTTATATTTTTTGCTTTGAATAAAAGTCTATAAAAATCGTAAGCTTCTCTTGCATCTGCCTCATCAATTGTAGGTATATCAAATTTTTTTCTTAAATCATAAGTAAGTAACGAGTTTGTAAAGTTATTATTAGGTAGTATTCCCTCATTTGCAGAACAAAAAATAACATTTTCAAATTCTAGTCCTCTTGACTCCAAAAGCCCCATTATTTGAAGATCTGCATTTAGATCGCCGTATAAATTTATACTCTGGTTTTTTAATATATCATTAAATATTTCTTTTAAGGAGCTTAAACTAATTTCGAAACTATATTTGTTTTTAAATTTTTGAATTATGAATAATACTTTTCGTAAGCTGACTAATTGGTCATAGTATATATCCATATCCAGCTTTTCTTCACACAGATCGGCAAAACCCAAAAGATCATCAATAATGCTTTTACTTGTCATCTCAAAAAACATATTGATTTTGCTTAATTTAAGTGACTTAACAAATTTTTTAGATAGGTATGTGATGTTTAAGCTTTTGATTTTACTATTCAATATTTCAATGTCTTTTTCATCTTTGAATATTGAATTAAATATATTGTTCTCTGTTATTTTCAGAACATCTTTAAAATAGAAGCTTGAGCCTCCTCCATTATACATTTCAAAAAATGAGTTAAAAAGTTTTAGTAATGGCATCTCACCCATTGGAAAGGAAAGTGATAAATTATAGGATTTAACTTTTTTAGGAATAGCATTAATCATGGGCAGAATTAGGTCTTTGTTTGGAAGAATGATCGCTGTTTTCCCTTTTGTGCTTGAAATTATATTGGATATTATGTTTACCTGATTAACATTTTTTGTAGCAGGGTATATATTAATAGTTTTTTTTTGATGAAGATTATTGTGCTGAAAGTCAAACATATTTGATTTATAATAATCCCAATTATTTATATATTTTCTAAAGAAATATCCTGACTGATTAATCGAATTGTCTACTAATGACTTGTCACAATCCCAAAAAATATTGGTTTTATTATTTGATAAAAGATACTCTATAATGTATACTTCAATATTAGAGAGGGAGTTTAATCCCAAAATCATAAATCTATAATTTTTATGCGCATTGCTGTAAAATTCAATATTTTTTTCTGCCTCTTGGTGAATCAATCCTTTACTTGCACAATTGTTTTGTTTTAGTTTTTGAATAAATATCTCGGCAATTTTCGGTAGGATTTTCCAAAATTCAAGTTTTAGTTCATCTTCTTGATTGATAGCATTTATTTTTTTGATTTCAAATAAGTAATTGAAAACCTCTGAAAAATTATTGCTTGACATTTGAATATCATTTAAATCTTTTAGAAAAATATTTGCCCACTTTCTAAATGAATTGTAATTCTCAAAATCTTTATTTTTTGAGATCTCCATATAGCTTTCATAAAGGTGGAAAAGGATTGTTGTGTTCTCAGACTCCTTTATGTCTGCAATTCGTTCAATAAAGTCATCAATGCTGTAAATCTCAGGAGATATTGATGTTTTTTTTAACCTATTTTGGATGGCCTGTTTTAAAAAACCTCTTGATCTTCTGTTTGGTATGACAATTACAGTTTTATCTAGACAATCAATGTCTAAAGATTTATCGATTGCTTTTTTAAAAAAGTCATTCATTGTTAAATAAAAATAAAAAAAGCGCCTAAAACTTAGACGCTCTTTGAGTTGTTTTATGAAGAAAAATAACTACTCTACAACCTTAAACTCTACTCTTCTGTTGGAAATTCTTCCGTCTCTAGTGTTGTTAGAGACCTTTGGGCTGTCTTCACCAAAACCTTTTGTAGAAAGTCTTGTGCCATCTACACCTTTTTCAACAAGATGAGACTTAACTTTTTCAGCTCTTTCTTCGGAAAGTTTTTGGTTGAAAGCCTTTGGTCCAGATGTGTCTGTATGACCCTCAATAGAAAAGTTTGTATTTCCAAATTTAGTCATGATGTCATAAACACTGATTAAAAGCTCAATTGCCTCTGGCTTTAGGTCTGCCTTATTTAACTCAAACTGGACTGTTGCGCCCAATCTATTTAAAGCCTCGATTGCTTCTTCAGTTGGATTTGGACAACCTTCGTTGTCAGCAGGACCAGCTTCGTTGGGGCATTTGTCTTTTGGATCAGCAATGCCATCACCATCTGTGTCAGCACAACCCCTAAATCTTCTTAATCCAGGTACTTCAGGACAAGCATCTTTAGCATCTTCAATTCCGTCACCATCAGTATCAGGACATCCTCCAAACTTGGCTAAACCGGCTACGTCAGGACACTTGTCGTTAGGATCCGCAATACCATCACCGTCTGTGTCAGCACACCCGTTAAACTCTGCCATACCAGCAGTTGTTGGACAAGAATCATCTTTATCAGGGATTCCATCGCCGTCAGTATCAGGACAACCATTAAATTCTGCTAAGCCAGGTTCAAAAGGGCAATCATCATGTTGATCGTATATACCAT
>ENA-OSEY01000550-OSEY01000550.1-marine-metagenome-genome-assembly--contig:-NODE-550-length-27241-cov-3.330916_pt1 | contig 27241 bp, 23 predicted proteins | sample MGYA00248465_ERZ534230 | MGnify/ENA primary metagenome ERZ534230 (study PRJEB26409, sample SAMN06344110) | marine metagenome | isolation source: Sea water from surface | place: Atlantic Ocean:Southern...
GTCAGATGTTCATTAACTTGACATAACGCACATGTTGTTATGCCACGTGCGTCACTAAGCCGCACTGATGTGAGCCTCTCCAATGTAATCTTTTTATCGTGTATAAGGTTACCTCAACCGTGAATATACTGTACTCTTTGAGTCATATACCGCATTTGTCATTATGTGTTCAAAAATATGCACTGAAAAAATTAGCAACCCACGCTTAATAAAATAGAATTTAGCCCCCTGATGAGAAGTCGACTTTCTAAATGTGGTTGCAAAAAAGTTGTAGTAGCTTAGCGTAGCGGTACGATCGGGCTGTATCAACCCTGGATATTTTGGCATATGACCGCGCAAAGGGTCAGTTTTAAAAAGGAAAAGATCTATGTCCTATGACGTAAATTCACTAGAAAGTCACTGGATGCCGTTTACCGCCAACCGCGATTTCAAACAGAATCCGCGCATTGTGGTGAAATCTGATGGCATGTATCTTTGGGATTACAAGGGTGGCGAAGTCATTGACGGGTCATCAGGCCTGTTTTGCACACCGCTAGGACATGGTCGTCGTGAAATTGCAGAAGCTGTCTATCAGCAAATGCTGACAAACGATTATACCCCGCATTTCCAGCTTGGCCATCCGGGGTCTTTTGAATTAGCTGAACGCGTTTGCCGGCTTTTACCCGATGATTTCAATCACGTTTTTTTCACAAATTCTGGTTCTGAGTCTGTCGAAACGGCCATTAAGGTTGTTTTGGCATATCAGCGCGCCCGTGGACAGGCCCAGCGCAACCGGCTGATCAGCCGTGAGCGCGCCTACCATGGGGTGAACATGGGTGGAGTGTCACTAGCCGGCATGGTGCGCAACCGCGAAACCTTTGGCCTGACTTTGCCTAACATTTCCCTGATCCGTCACACGTGGCAGGAGGATCAGCGGTTTTCAAAGGGCCAACCAAAAACCGGTGCAGAGCTTGCTATGGATCTGGAACGCATTGCTGAAAACCTTGGTGGCGGCACTTTGGCGGCTGTATTTATCGAACCTGTCGCTGGATCAACTGGTACGTTAGTACCGCCTGTCGGTTATTTGGAAAAAATTCGTGAAATTTGCACGAAACACGGATTTCTGCTGGTTTTTGACGAGGTCATCACCGGCTTTGGACGCATGGGGACGGCCTTTGCTACGCAAAAATTCAATGTTAAGCCGGATATCATCACAATGGCAAAGGCGCTAACAAACGGGGCTATTCCGATGGGAGGTGTGGCTGTTACAGATGAAATCTACAATACCGTTACCGACGCCGCGCCAGAAGATGCAATTGAATTTTTCCATGGCTACACCTATTCTGCGCATCCGGCGGCGTGTGCGGCTGGTATCGCCACGCAAAAAATTTACCAAAGTGAGGGGCTTTTTGAACGCGCTGCCGCGCTCGAAGACTATTTCCTTGATGCGGTCTGGACTCTTCAAGATCATCCGCTGGTAACTGATGTTCGAGGTATCGGCCTTATGGCCGGTGTCGAGCTGGTATCAGACGGTGTTGCTGGGCACCGCGGTGTCCAAATGCAAAAGGCAATGTTCTGGAATGGTCTGCATGTGAAATTTACCGGTGATAATGCGATTATTGCTCCAGCGTTTGTTGCAGAACGCAAACATGTTGACGAAATTGTCGATAAATTCCGTTCATCACTCGATGCAGCCTTAGAAGCAAAATAGCAACGGCTGACCGCGGTTGGTTGCGACTGCGGTCTGATTTGTCTAATGTGTTATCGACCAACAATCTGCGTTTTGGTGTTTGATAGCCGCTTTTTTACGAGCATCGACTTTAAGTCCATTTAAGGGTGCGCAGAATGAAAATTATCGTAAGCGGCACCGGCATTGCTGGGATGAGCGCGGCTCTAGCTGCCGCTAATGCCGGCCACGATGTGACTTTATTTGGTCATCTTGCGTCAATGCAGCCCGCTGGCGGCATTCAGCTTGCTCCTAATGGTTGGCAGGCACTTAAACAACTCGGCCTATTCGACGCCGCAATCAAACGCGCCACCCCTCTTGACCACATAATAGTGCGCGACTTAAGCAGTGGTGCTACCTTGACTCGGCTTGAACTTGCAAACTGCTATGCCAGCATCGCGCGTGCTGATTTGCTTGATCTTTTAAAAGGGGCTATTGCCAAACATAATGCCATCACGCACCACCCCGCCCTTATCAGTCAATTAGTGACGCACTTGGACAGCGTCGAACTTGTGCTTGATGACGGGAATAGCATAGTAGCGGCGGCAATGATTGCGGCAGATGGGATCGGCGGACTTGGCCGAAGATTTGTTACTAGTTCCAACTCTGGCGAAATGACACACTCTGGCCGCGTAGCGATGCGGGCGGATATTAACGCCACCGATTTGCCTGCTACTTTTTCTCAACCGGCCAGCAATCTATGGCTTGGTCAGGGGAGACATCTTGTGCATTACCCGATCGCTGGTGGTCAACGCGTTAATTTTGCGGTCACCTTGTCAACGCAACTTGCGGAAAGCCATTGGCAGAACAAAATTTTCGGAACAAATCCGCTTTTTGAACAACTGGCAATGGGTCGATTTCAGTGGTCGAAAACATCTGTTTCGCCAGCTGGCAGCCCTTTGTGTTGGCGGCGCGGCCGGGTGGTGCTGGCCGGTGACGCCGCGCATATCATGCCGCCGCATCTAGCCCAAGGGGCCGGGCAGGCTTTGCAGGACGCCGCCAGTTTACAACAATCATTGACAGCCATTGCTGACATTGATGAAGCGCTAGCTATCTATGCACGCCAGCGCGCCAGCGTGGTTTCAGCCGTTGTGCGAAAGGCCGACATCAGCGGCAAAATTATGGCATTTGGCGGAGCTAAAGGCCGATTACGCAACATCATGATTGATCTTGCTGGCCCTAGTTTTCTGCAAAGCTGGCTGGCCGATGTATGGGCCGGTGACCCAGCAATAGCTCAAAAACAAGCCGAGCGGACGGCCTGAGAGGATAGCTTCAGCGGAAGACTGTGCATGAAGTGGAACTATTAATTAGACCCAAGGGTTAAAATAACTTGGTGATTCGCTCAGCTTGGAATTCGCAAGATCTGATGCTAACTTACGGCATCAATGCCTCAAATAGGGTATCAAAGGTTGTCGCTAGACTATAACATCATGATGCGTCAAATGTTGGCGCAACACAGCAATAACTTCAAATTTGTTGTTGCAACGCTTTATAAGTTTGTTTCACTTGGTGATGCTCCACAATTGCGCGAAACGCTACAGGATTGCTGTGATGGGGCAGGAGTTTATGGCACCATTCTATTAGCTGACGAGGGTATCAACGGAACAATTGCCGCATCGGCTCCAGCCATGACAACAGTGCTGACTTGGCTACAAAATGATTGCAGATTTGACGGATTATCTTTGAAATTTTCAGCCTGTGATCGCCAGCCATTTTTGCGGATGAAAGTACGTTTAAAACGAGAAATAGTGACCATGGGCTGTCCTGATATTAAACCGGCTGAACGCACTGGCACATATGTCGAACCGGCCGATTGGAACGCCTTAATCAGTGATCCTGACGTGATGGTGATAGACACCCGCAATAGCTATGAAACCGCCATTGGCATGTTTGATGGCGCCATAGATCCCAACACCACTAATTTCCGTGATTTTCCAAGCTGGGCTTCCGACCTTGCCAAACAGCCTAAAGCCATCCGCCCAAAAAAACTGGCCTTATATTGCACCGGCGGCATTCGGTGTGAAAAAGCAACAGCACTTATGCAGGATTTTGGCTTTGATGAGGTGTATCACCTGAAAGGTGGTATTTTGAAATATTTTGAAGAGGTTTCAGCAGAGCAGAGCAAATGGCAAGGCGAATGTTTTGTCTTTGACGGGCGGGTTGCGGTTAATCATGACTTGCGTCCCGGCACTTATCATATGTGTCATGCCTGCCGCATGCCCCTGTCCGAAACCGATCTAGACAGTGATGATTATCAAGATGGGGTGAGTTGTCCGCATTGCAAACCGAGTCTCGACCCACAACGCGCAGCGCGATTTGCCGAAAGACAAAAACAGATTAGGCTGGCGGCCGAACGCGGTGAAAAGCACCTAGGCCGGAATCCACGTAAAAAGCTAGCAGGCTCGAGCAAAGTACAAAATATCTAACATAAGCTCTCACGCCCATGTGGCGCGCTGTAATCAAGTAGTGGACCCGTTGGCACAATCCCAGTTGGGTTAATCGTTGGGTGGCTTTGATAATAATGTTTTTTGATGTGATCCATGACCACGGTTTTGGCAATCCCTGGCATCTGGTAAAGATCACGCAGATAACCAGATAAAGCTGGATAATCTGCAATACGGCGCAGATTACATTTAAAATGTCCCACATAAACCGGGTCAAACCGCACCAATGTAGGAAAAAAACGCCAGTCAGCCTCCGTAATGTGCGCTCCCAACAAATAGCGTTGCCGGCATAATCGTACCTCCATCCTGTCAAGCGCGGCGAAAAGCTCTGCTACCGCTTCTTCATAAGCGGCTGGGCTGGTGGCAAACCCCGCTTTGTAAACGCCATTGTTAATATTTTCGTAAATATCCTGGTTGACATGTTCAATGTCACGGCGCAGTGCCGCTGGCCAATAATCATCATGATTGCCGGTTATTTCATTAAAAGCCGAATTGAACATACGGATGATTTCAGATGATTCATTCGACACAATTTTCTGGGTCTGTTTGTCCCATAACATCGGCACAGTCACCCGCCCGCTGGCCTTTGGGTGACCATGTGTATAAACCTCATGCAGGAAATTTTTGCCAAATAAATGGTCGCCAGTTGCTTGCGCATCTTTATCAAAACTCCAGCCATTTTCTTGCATAAGCGGATGCACAACCGACACTGATATATGTCTAGTAAGTTGTTTTACATGCCGGAAGATCATGGTGCGATGCGCCCACGGACAGGCATGCGATACATACAGATGATAGCGCCCACTTTCTGCAGAAAAACCAGCTTTACCAGTTGGGCCGGCTATACCATCAGGAGTAATCCAGTTACGAAAACTAGCCGTCTCGCGTACAAACCGCCCTTCTGTTTTGTCAGTATCATACCAGGTGGTCGACCATTTGCCGTCAATCAATAACCCCATTTCATCACCGTTATGAAATCAACATGCGCATACCATATTAAAGTGCACTAGCACTGCGGATGGCGGCAATATTGGCTGCATAGGAAGAAGAGTCATCCCCCTTGAAAATGGCAGACCCGGCTACCAGCACATTGGCACCTGCAGCGGTCACCAAAGCTGTCGTGGAAGCGGTGATTCCACCATCAACCTGTATATCAATTCTGCGAGATCCGATCAGTGATTTGACCTCAGCAATTTTATTGGTCATTGACGCAATGAAGGCTTGCCCCCCAAAGCCTGGGTTTACTGTCATCACCAGAACCAAGTCTAGCCTGTCAAGCACATGAACCAGATCATCAATTCCGCTATGCGGGTTAAGGGCGACCCCTGCTTTGCATCCCAAGTCATGAATACGCTCCAAGCTGCGATCAAGGTGTGGGCATGCCTCGACATGAACAGTGATGCGATCAGCCCCGGCGGTCGCATAATCAGCAAGAAGAGCATCTGGGTTGGACACCATCAAATGTGCATCAAATTGCTTTTGGCTATGGCGACGCAAGGATTTAATTAATGGGGGGCCAAACGTCAGATTTGGCACAAAATGTCCATCCATGACATCAAGATGAATCCAGTCTGCTCCGGCCTCATCTACCGCCCGCACCTCTTCACCAATACGGCTGAAATCAGCGGCCAAAATAGAAGGCGCAATTATCAAATCTCGTGGCATAAAAACCATCCTATCAGAACTGGCAGAATATCTCCGTGCCTTTACTTACTGGCAATAATTCAAAAACACAAGCAAAGGGCGATTTGCCAAGCTGCGTCTGGCGGTAAAATGTCACATGAAAAAATAGCCTACCGGCCTGTAAAGTTAACAAAACATGCGCTATTGTAATACTGGCTTTTTTTGATTGAGGGATAAATTCGATGGAAGGCAAAGTTTTTACCGAAGCCGGTTCAAAACCACAATTTCAATGGGAAGACCCGTTCTTTCTTGATGCACAATTGACCGATGAAGAGCGCATGGTGCGCGATGCTGCTAGCGCTTTTGCCAGTGATGTATTAATGTCCCGCGTCATTCAAGATTTTCGCGAAGAGTCTTTTGACCCGGCAGTTATGCGCGAAATGGGTCAGTTAGGCTTACTTGGACCCACCATACCGCAAGAATTTGGTGGAGCCGGTCTAGGCCACGTCGCCTATGGTGTAGCGACCCGAGAAATTGAACGAATTGACTCGGGTTACCGGTCAGCCATGTCGGTTCAGTCATCACTGGTCATGCACCCGATTTTTAGTTTTGGCAGTGATGAACAAAAGTCGAAGTTTTTACCAAAGCTGGCAACTGCCGAAATTGTTGGCTGTTTTGGCCTGACCGAACCCGATTATGGGTCTGATCCAGGCGGCATGGTCACAAAGGCGGTGCCGGTCGATGGGGGTTATCATCTGTCTGGCGCCAAAACATGGATTTCCAATGCTCCTTATGCTGACATTGCCATTGTCTGGGCCAAACTAGATGGCATTATTCGTGGGTTCATTGTTGAGCGCAAAACAGCTGGAAACGGTTTTACAACACCAAAAATCGAAGGCAAGCTATCGCTGCGGGCTTCGATCACTGGATCAATCCAGATGGACAATGCCTTTGTTCCAGAAGAAAATCTACTTCCTCATGTTAGCGGGCTAAAAGGGCCATTTTCTTGCTTGAATAAAGCGCGCTACGGCATTGCGTGGGGTGTCATGGGGGCAGCTGAATTTTGCTGGCATGCCGCACGTCAATACACGCTTGACCGCAAACAATTTAATCGGCCATTAGCTGCCAATCAGTTAATACAGCTTAAACTTGCAGACATGCAAACCGAAATCACACTTGGCTTACAAGCGGCCTTGCGGGTAGGGCGGCTTCTTGATGATGGTAATTGCCCACCAGAAAATATCTCGATAATAAAGCGCAACAATTGCGGTAAAGCCCTCAGTATTGCGCGGCTAGCTCGCGATATGCATGGTGGTAATGGTATTTCTGAAGAGTATCATGTCATGCGGCATCTGATGAATTTAGAAACTGTCAACACCTATGAAGGCACGCATGATGTGCATGCGTTGATTTTGGGACGGGCGCAAACTGGCCTGCAAGCCTTTACCGGCGCATAACATCCAGCCCGGCTTCCTTCAGTATGGCCGAATGACAGACTTTTTAGCCGGTCTTCTTTTTGTACCAGCTTGCCAGAGCATGTGAAGGTTCGATAATCACCATGGCTACCCCGACAATGACCACTGCCCCGCCAGCCAGCACCATCACATCAGGCACCTCGCCCAGCCATGTGACCGCCCCCAAAATGGCCGCCACTGGTAAAAGAAGTAATAATGGCATAACCACCGGTACCGGATATCGCGCTAAAACGTAATACCACGCCGAATAGCCAATCACCGTCATCACCAACCCTAGATACAACACTGTCAGCCATGCCGATAGGGGCGCTGCGATTATTGCTGGCAACGGGTTGCCATCAAGCAGCAATGAAGCGAATAGCATTTGTGGCCCAGCCATAACCCCAAGCCATGCTGTCAATTGAAATCCACCCAGCGCCCCATCTAGTCGCCTGATCAAGACCTGACCAAAAGCCCAGAAAAGCCCCCCTAGCAATACCAGCGTCACACCAAGCATCTGGCCATCCAGCGATGGCGCCCCTAAAATTACAAGAATGCCAGCCAGTGCAACTACAATCCCAAAAAATTGCCTCAAATTTGGCTTTTCGCCCAAAATTATGGCGGCAATGATTACCCCAAAAATGACTTCACTTTGAACTAGTAATACAGCCGGTGTTGCTTGCATCAACGCGAGGCCAGAAAAAGTCAGACCATATTGCAAAGTGGCGGCAATGAATGAAATCCAGCAAATTGTCCATAAATACCCGCGCGGCACCGGCACAAACCATATCAGAACAAGCCCAGCCAAAACAAAGCGCATGCCCATCAGCAACAAAGGAGAAAAATGCCCGAGACCTGATTTTGCAAAGGTAAAACCGAATCCCCAGGTCAAAGGCACCAGCAGGGCGATCATGATATGTTTAAACTGCACAATCTCTAACCCATCGCCCCAGCATCCATTTCAAGGCCCATCCAAAATGGCCCGTCATGCATATCAATAAGTATCATCTGCGGCGTATAAAATGACCATGCATCATAAGCATTAAACCAGTTTATATTTTCTGGATCAGCAATCACCAGCGCATCCAGGCCGCGCGTGGCCATTGTGCTGCGCACCCGTGACAGCCTGTCATCATATTCAGGTTTTAAAAAAGGTGATGCCATCACTCGGTCTCCTCATGCAATGGGCAGAACTTGAGCCGTATTCATCAGATGATCAATCACGATACGCCACACCGGGTAAAACGCATAACATTTCAAAAAGTAAATTTGCTGCCAACAAGGCGGTATTGCCATTTGTGTCATAGGGCGGCGACACTTCCACCAGATCGGCCCCTACCAATGATAAGCCGCGACAACCGCGAATAATTTCCAACGCCTGAATGCTGGTCAATCCACCAATTTCAGGCGTGCCAGTACCCGGCGCATAAGCCGGGTCAAGCGAGTCGATATCAAAGCTCAGATACACCGGCCGGGCACCAATTTGCTGACGAATTTGGTCCATGAGCGGTGCTGCTGATTGATGCCAGAGCTGTTCAGCCTGTACGACCTGAAAACCACGTTCACTCGCCCAATCAAAATCTTCAGCTGTATATCCAGTGCCACGCAAGCCAATCTGAAACACTTGATCAGCGTCAAGCAACTCTTCTTCGAATGCCCGGCGAAACGGCGTGCCATGGGCAATCTCTTCACCAAACATATGTGAATTTATATCGGCATGAGCATCGATATGCAGCAGTGCCAGCGGGCCATGTTTTTTTGCCATTGCCCGCAAAATGGGCAAACTCAACGTATGGTCGCCGCCAAGTGTTAATGGCCGGACATCATGGCGCAATATATCGTCATAAAATGCCTCTATCCGCCGCACCGAATCTTTTAAATCAAAAGTGTTTATCGGCACGTCACCAATATCGGCCACTTGCAAAGAATCAAACGGGGCCGCCCGGGTCCACATATTGTAAGGCCGCAGCAAAACCGACTCGGCGCGAATTTGTTTCGGGCCGAACCGCGTGCCGGACCTGTTTGATGTGCCAATATCAAGTGGCACCCCAACAAAACACGCGTCTAATCCGTCCGCAGTTTCTGCCGCTGGCAACCGCATCATAGTTCCCGGCCCAGCAAATCTCGGCATGTCATTACCGCCTAACGGTTGATTACGCATCACCGCCGCTCCCTTGAGGCACGTATGTCAGAAGGCCCGATTAGCCAAGATCATATTTTTAGTACACAACAACCGAGCGAATTGACTCGCCAGCATGCATCAGATCAAAACCCTTATTGATGTCTTCCAAGGCCAAAGTGTGGGTAATCATCGGGTCGATATCAATTTTACCATCCATGTACCAATCAACAATTTTTGGCACATCGGTGCGGCCTCGCGCGCCACCAAAAGCAGTGCCGCGCCAACTGCGCCCGGTGACAAGCTGAAACGGACGTGTGGCAATTTCCTGACCCGCCCCCGCAACGCCAATGATTATTGATTCTCCCCAACCCTTATGCGCACATTCCAGAGCCTGCCGCATCACATTCACATTGCCAATACATTCAAATGAGTAATCAGCCCCGCCGTCGGTAAGTTCAACAATATGACCGACAAGATCGCCTTTGACCTTTGAAGGATTGACAAAATGCGTCATGCCAAATTTTTCGCCCCATGATTTTTTGCTGTCATTGAGGTCAACACCAACAATCATTTTGGCACCGATCATTCGCAGACCCTGAATGACATTCAAACCAATGCCGCCAAGACCAAACACAACCCCAACACACCCAGGCTCTGCCTTGGCGGTATTAATCACCGCACCAATGCCGGTAGTTACGCCGCAACCGATATAGCAAATCTTGTCAAACGGTGCGGCTTTGTTGACTTTGGCAACGGCAATTTCCGGCAATACAGTGAAATTGGAAAATGTCGACGTACCCATATAATGCAAAATTGGTTTGCCATTTAGTGAAAATCGACTGGTGCCATCGGGCATAACGCCTTGACCCTGGGTGGTACGGATAGCCTGACACAAATTAGTTTTTGGATGCAGGCAATAATCACACTCGCGGCATTCTGGCGTGTATAGCGGAATCACGTGATCGCCAACGTTCACGCTTGTCACACCAGCGCCCACCTCACGTACAATGCCAGCCCCTTCATGGCCTAAAATTGCGGGAAACATGCCCTCTGGATCAGCCCCAGACAGCGTGAATTCATCTGTATGACAAATACCCGTGGCCATAATCTCGACAAGCACCTCACCAGCGCGGGGACCGTCAAGATCAACCTCCATGATTTCAAGTGGTTTACCAGCTTCCATCGCAACAGCCGCACGTGTTTTCATGACCTGTCTCCCCTTTCGCATTTCTGCGCGTTCTCACCCGATTTTATTACGATAACGATGACACAAAAATGCCGTACATTTCAAGCGTGATACGCCATAGGTCTCAGCGCTGTGTTTGCTGCCATTCTGGGTGTTGGAACGGTGTGTCATTGGCACGTGGCAATGGTGTGCGACCCAAAATATGATCAGCCGCTTTTTCGCCCGTCATGATTGATGGCGCATTTAGATTTCCATTAGTGATCCGAGGAAAGATTGAAGAATCAGCGATACGCAACCGGTCAATGCCTATGAATTTACATGTTGGATCGACAACCGCAAACCGGTCATCCACTGCACCCATGCGCATAGTGCCGCAAGGATGATAAGCACTTTCTGCGTGCGCCCGGATAAAGGCATCAATTTGGGCGTCACTTGTTTGATCATCACCGGGTTGAATCTCATTTCCACGATATGGTGCCATAGCAGGCTGTGACATGATTTCCCGGCTCAAGCGGATACAGCGCCTGAACTCGGTCCAATCATCGGCATGGCTGAGGTAATTGAATTTAATTTGTGGTGGGCTGAAACTGCTGGCATCCAAGATTCTGACATGCCCTCGCGATTTTGATCGCATTGGCCCTACATGTAACTGAAATCCATGTCCTTCAGCTGGAGCGGTGCCATCATATCGTATCGCCACGGGCAGAAAATGAAATTGAATATCAGGATAAGCAACGCCGGCCGCCGACCTGATAAACCCAAGTGTTTCAAATTGGTTGGAGGCACCCAGACCTGACCTAAACATTAGCCAACGCACCCCAATAATTGCTTTTGACGCCATATTGAGATGTTTATAAAGCGTAATGGGTTGCAAGCAGGCGATCTGGAAATATACCTCCAAATGGTCTTGGAGGTTTGCTCCTACACCGGCACGGTCAAGCACCACATCAACCCCAGCATTTTGTAACACAGCGCCCGGGCCAACTCCTGAGCGCTGCATAATCTGCGGCGAATTAATCGCTCCAGCTGCCAACACAGTCTCGGCACGTGCCGTTACTTCATGTTGTTTGCCCCCTTTTCGATAAACAACACCTGTCGCAGTTTTTTTATCGATCAGAATTTTTTCAACCAGTGCTCCAGTGACCAACTTTACATTACCGCGGCGCAAGGCTGGCCTTAGATATGCATTGGCCGAAGACCAACGTCGTCCTCTCCAAACGGTCATATCTGCAGCACCAAAGCCTTCCTGACGATAACCATTATAATCATCAACCGCCGTGTAACCAGCCTCAGTTGCTGCCGTCACAAATGCATCATGAAGCGGATTATCACGCGGTCCCCTCGTCACGTGCAATGGCCCGTCAGTGCCTCGCCAGCCCGCTGCGCCCCCATGGGCATTTTCCATTCGCCGAAAATAAGGCAACACATCGCTATAGCCCCAACCCCGGGCGCCAGCTTCCTGCCAATGATCATAATCACCAGCATTACCACGGACATAAATCATGCCATTAATCGAACTTGACCCGCCGAGAACTTTACCACGTGGGCAGACAAGTCGGCGTCCGTTGAGACTAGTCTCTGCATCGGCAAGATATCCCCAATCATAGCGTTTCATATTCATCGGATAGGACAAGGCAGCTGGCATCTGTATCAACGGGCCAGCATCACTGCCACCATATTCAAGCACCAAAATACTATGCTTGCCCGACTCACCCAAACGGTAGGCCAGCGCGCTACCTGCTGAACCCGATCCAATGATGATATAATCAAACTGCTCTGCCATTGCCGTCACTATCAGGGGCAAGCGGCGGCAAAGTCAATACATCTATATCGTTGAAAAAAGCAGATGCATTTTTATCATCTCCAAGGCATAGTTTGGTCATGACACATATATTAAACGACTTTATCGTTGCCCTGAACACCAGTAAAATCAGCGCCCGAGAGCTGGTAGACGATTGTTTGGCTGCAATTGATAATCCCGAGGGCGAGGGCCAACGTGCCTTTATCAGCACCTATCATGACCGCGCCCAACAGCAAGCCGACATGGTTGACCAAGCCCGTAAACGGGGCTGGGGTGTGCCAAAATTCGCAGGCATACCCCTGTCCATCAAAGACTTGTTTGATGAGGCTGGGTGCGTCACCAAAGCTGGTTCGACTGTACTTCGGGCTGCTACTCCTGCCATCCAAGACGCCAGCGTTGTCACCAGACTTAAAGCAGCTGGGTTCATTGTCATTGGCCGCACAAATATGACCGAATTTGCATTTTCTGGTCTTGGGACAAATGTGCATTATGGCACGCCGCGCAGCCCGTATGAGCGTGATCCTAAAAACCCAGAAATTGGCCGAGTTGCTGGTGGGTCGTCATCTGGAAGCGCAGTGTCTATAAGTGATCGAATGGCGGCAGCCACTATCGGTTCGGATACAGGCGGGTCGACACGCGCCCCAGCCGCATTCTGCGGCATTGTGGGTTTCAAGCCGACTACTAACCGCATGCCAAGTCACGGTATATTTCCACTATCAACATCTTTTGATGCAGCAGGCCCCATGGGCACAACGGTTGGTTGTTGTGCCATTCTTGACAGCTTGATGGCTGGTGAAGACGGCCAAAGCGTGACTCCCTTTCCAATGAATAAATTGCGCCTGGCGATACCCATTGGCTATTTATTTGATGATCTTGATGATCATGTTGCCCGGTGTTTCGCTGCAGCTATAGATGCGTTAAGCGCGGCCGGCGCAGTCATCGAGGATGTGCCTATTGCCCCCATTGAGGCCATGCGCCCCAGCAACAACACTAAAAGCATTGTTGCTGCCGAAGCATATGCATTGCATCGAGATCGTCTAAAAAGTGATGCAGTTGCAGAATATGACCCCTACATTGCGCACCGCCTTTCTGGCGGTCAAAATATTTCAGCCGCTGACTATATCAATATGCTTGCCACGCGAGAGAAAATCTGGGCCGATGTGCAGGTAATGACACAGCATTTTGACGCACTTATTTTGCCAACCTCACCAATCCTTCCACCTGCGTTACGCACGCTTGATACCATTGAAGCGAAAACCGCAACAAATGCAAGTTGCCTTCGAAACACCTCATTATCAAATTACCTTGATCGGCCCACTATCACCTTGCCCTGTCACAGCTTGGGCACCGCGCCGGTTGGTATATCGCTGATGGGACCAAGGTTGCATGACCGCCATCTTTTGGCTATCGCTTCTGGTGTCGAAAAGGTAATAAATACCACCCGCTAATTTAACCAGTTCAGCAACAGATGTTTTCAAAAGCAATCGGCGGCAGCACCAGCCTAGGCTGCGATGGGCCGACGAAAAAATTTACGTATGATCGTACCAAGCCAGTTTGTCCTAGGCTGATTACCCCGCGCGCCGATCACCAACATCGCTGGTGTGGCAACCAGCGTCAGAACAGTCGCAAAGGTCAACCCTCCAGCAATGGTGCTAGATAATTGTGTCCACCATTGCGATGAGGGCGCGCCGACCAGAACCTTTCGGTCGACAAGCAGAATGGTCATTTCAAAAACCATTGGCAACAGACCCAATATTGTGGTTACCGCAGTCAACAAAACTGGCCGAAACCTGACCAGTCCAGCTCGAAAGGCGGCTTCTGTGGCACGATAGCCTCGGTGTTTGTATTCGTTATATGTGTCGATCAGCACGATATTGTTATTAACTACAATACCGGCAAGTGCGATGACACCTAGACCAGACATAACAACACCAAAAGGACGACCGGTAATCCATAGACCGAGGCAAACCCCGCCAGTTGAGAGGACAATGGCCGACATGGTGACAAATGCTTGCCAGCCAGAATTAAACTGAACCATCAAAACAATTAACATTAGGACCAGTGATAACGCAAAGGCACTCATCAAAAAACTTCGGGTCTCTTCAATATCTTCGCTATCGCCAGCGAATTTGACTTCAACCGCGCCGACAAGCGGTTTGTCTATCAGCGATTGTCTCAAGACATCGATTCGTTCTTCAGCCAATACACCCACATCGAGGGATGATTCGATATACATATAGCGCTGAGCGTCCAGTCTTTCGATTAAGCCACCTTTGACCCTTGGCTCCAATTTGGCAAAAACCGATAATGGTACAAAAGTGCCATCGGCTGCCGGCACACGTAACTCTCTTAGCCTGTCCAGATTACGCTGGTCTCCCATAAAACGCATTACTACATCGAGTTCATCTTCCGAGTCATCTGGCCGATATTCAGAAATACGCGCACCGCGAGTGAGCATTTTGATCATTGTTCCAAGTCCAGCGATCGATACTCCGTGGCGGCTAGCTGCATCACGATCCGTAACTAGCGACCACTCAGTGCCTGGAAGTGGACGGCTATCGGTAATGTCAACGAATCCACCAAGGCTATTCATGCGAGTAATCAGCTCACTTGTTGCAGCGCCCAATTCATTTAGCGACTGGCCAACAATTTCTATTTTAATAGGCTTTGCCGAGCCCGGGCCTTGTTGCTGCTTTAAAATGCTGATATCAGCGCCTGCAAGTTGCGCCAGACGTGACCGCATATCAGCGATCACCAGATTTGCTTTTTCACGCTGTTGCCAGTCATCAAATACCGTGCGAATTGTGCCTACAGCGTCGCGCGGCTCCTGCCGCCCCGACCCACCTCCACGGAATGACTGGGCATAAAAATCACGTACACCAGCCACTGGCAATATGCTGTTTTCGGTCTCTCGAACCAAAAGGTCACGTTCTTTGGCTGACAGATCGCCACGTGCCAGCACTTGAACCTGTGCCTGTTCAGGTTCAATTTTTGGAAAAAATTCAACGCCTAGACCAGCAGATGCGTAACCAATAAAGCTAGCTGCTATTGCACTGACCACCATAGTCATGACCAATATGGGGCGACGCACTGAGAATTTTAAAACCCGCCGATAAAACTGCGGTGCGGTAGCCACCACTGCCAAACGGTCGACACGACGTTTGCCAATTAGTCCGCCTAATACAGGGATAAAAACCAATGCCATTAACAGCGATGCGGTCAATACAGCAATCACCGTCATAGGCAAGTATTTCATAAATTGACCAACGATCCCCGGCCATACAAGCAACGGTAGAAACACCATCAAGGTCGTAATTGTTGATGAAATAATCGGCCAAGCCATACGCTGGGCACCGCGTTTGTAAGCCTCTTTCCTATGCAGACCGGTAGCAATTTGGCGATCGGCATATTCGGTGGTAACAATCACACCGTCAACCAACATACCTGCCACTAGTATCAGAGAAAAAAGCACCACAATATTCATTGTTACACCAACAGCATTTAATACTGTGATGCCAACAAAGAATGATCCCGGTATTGCGAGCCCGACCAGCGTTGCATTGCGGAGACCGAGCATTGCCAACACCACAATCATCACAATGATCACCGCAGCGCCAACATTGTTGCCGAGATCGCTTAGCAATCGGCGAACTTCCTGTGAGTCATCAAAAAGGTACGTCACCTTAACATCAGGACTGATTTTAGGAGCATCAATATCAATCACTTTACGTGAGGCCTCAACCACCTCGATCACATTTGATCCGACACGCTTTCGAACATCCAGAACAATTGCTGGCTCGCCATTGACCCTACTCCACCCCTCTGCCTGACGGAATGTACGACGTACCACCGCCACATCACCAAAATTAATGCTGCGGCCATCGCGCGCCTTGATTGGCATATTTATCAGATCATCAACCGACTCAATAACGCCCGGCACTTTTACCACCAAGCGACCACCACCATCATCAATTGCGCCAGCCGTAACCAATTGGTTATTACGCCGGACCAAATTGCTGACCTCAGACGGGTCAATACCATAGGCCTCAATAGCCGACGCATCGACCAGTATCTCTAGCACCTCTTCACGGTCACCTCCAATCTCAACCTCAAGCACACCTGGCAGAGATTCGAGACGATCTTTGATACGTCGCGCCGCCTGCACCATTTCACGTTCAGGCACGGGCCCGTAAAGCGCAGCGGTTAAAACCGGAAACAACGACAGACTCACCTCTATGACTTTTGGTTCATCAGCATCACCAGGCAAGTCTGGCTTGGCATCATCTACCGCCTGCCGTACATCGGCTATTGCTTGATCAATATTCTCACCAGCAGCAAATTCTAGCGACACCGATCCATAGCCTTCAGCCGCCACCGAAGACATTCGCTCCAGACCTTCAACCGAGCGCAGGCGCTTTTCCAAAGGCTTGATTAATAGGCGTTCAGCATCTTCAGGTGAAATACCCTCATAACCAACTGAAACATAGGCAACAGGTATATCAATGTCTGGCTTGGCTTCTTTTGGGATGCTGTAATAGGATGATATTCCGGCAATAAATAGCAGCAATAGCCCGACCAGCACCGCACTCGTCCGGGAAAACGCTGCATTGATAATACTGTTCATGAGGCTGGCGCCAAACTGTAGGTGACAGAGTCGCCATCTGAAACAAAAGCCTGCCCTACAGTAAGTAAAATCATATCGTCAGTGAGTCCCGAGACATAAACGATCTCAGACCCAGTGCGAACCACATCTACTGGAACCAAGCGCACAATATCATTTTGGCTAACCTTAGCCATAAGCTGTCCATTTTCACTGACCAAAAGATGGGCTGGCGACACACCAAATGCTACAGATGTGCCAGTATTGATAGTTGCCTCAACACTCATGCCAGCGCGAAGCGCCCGATCGTTATTTGGCACATCAATTGTCACCCCAAAGGTGCGTGTCGCAGTATTCGATTGAGCGGCTATTTTGGTGACCTTGCCCTGACGTTTGAGACCCGAAATAAGCAATTCCACATCATTACCCACACTCACATTCGATATTTCAATTTGTGGCACGGCAACAACAACAGACAAGGTATCAAGGCCTAAAATAGTTGCCGCTGGCATGTCATTTCGCATGCGCTCACCTGCCTCAACATGCATGGTTTCAAGACGCCCGCTCACTGGCGATGAAATAACCGTATCTGCGAGCTGTTTCTCCAGCAATTTCAATTGCACCAGCGCGTTTTCATAATCCGCCGCGCGCTCGGCCTGTTCAAGTGGAGCGCTAAAATTTTCTTGAGCAAGACGGGCCGCCACTTCTTGACGTTTCTTAGCAACATCCAGATTGGCTCTTGCTGCACGGATCTGTTCCGGGAGTGTGCCTTCATCGAGACGCACCAAGACATCACCTTTTTTAACCTCACTCCCATCATCAACACTTACTTCTACAATCTCACCCGTCGCTTTCCCCGAAACGGTCACAATGAAATCAGCTTCACTAAAACCATTGGCGCGCACAGCTCTTATGATTGGTTCATTTTTAACGAGCACAGCCGAAACAATAAATTGCTGAGTCTTTGTAGATGAGGTATCAGCGGTAACCTCTAGTTTAGGTGGCGGGGTGGTGCCAAAAATATTGTCCGACAGCATCCAAGCTGCAACGCCGAACGCAACCGCTGCTGCCAAGAAATAGGATTTTCGTGAAACCATGTTTATTATCCTGCCGGTTCAATCAATTGTTTGCTGATTGCCTGAACCTTTATATAGAGAGTTTTAACTGTAGTCGCAAGAAAGGCGCCCTTGCTCCTAACTTTGCAAAATCAGGTCCGCAGCTTTATGCGCTACCGCAATCGTCGGAGCATTTGTATTGGCAGAGGTAATATTTGGAAATATTGCAGCATCAGCCACCCGCAACTTGCCTACCCCATGCACACGAAGTTGTGGATCAACAACAGAATGTCGCCGATCAGGCCCCATCCGACAGGTGCCACATGGATGAAATACCGTGCCGCTTCGTGCCCTGAAGTCATCAATGATTTCATTATCAGAAAGTGCCAGTAAATTAGTTTCTGGCGGCGCTGCCAAAAGCTTTTGTACCGACGGGCTATTTTGCATCCGCCCGATAAATCTCGCCATACGCAAAACATCCTTAATGTCACGCTGATCGTCAAGATAATTGCCATGAATAGCTGGCGGCATCGCGGCATCTGCGGATTTGATATATACCGATCCGGCACTGTATGGTCGGCAAGAATTAAAGCTCAAAGCGAATCCGGGAGCTGGATCCGGTTTTGTAAGCCTGCGCGTGTCATCGTCGGTAACGCTATACGTTATCGGATTGATGTATAACTGAGTATCTAGTCGTGACGCGTCTGGAGTTGCACGCACCAATCCGCCAAGTTGGTTAACCCCAAGTGACAGAGGTCCCTTACGCCGCATAATATAGTTCACACCCGCAATAATAAGATGGGGCCAACTTCCCAGAACATTATTTAGCGTTGGACGGTTTGCGAGATGAAAATAATTAATACCAAGATGATCCTGCAGATGTTTGCCAACGTTTGGCTGATCACAAACAGTTACTATGCCATGTGATTGGCAAAGCTTCCCTGATCCGATGCCAGATAGCTGCAAAATGTGCGGTGATCCAATGGCACCTGCCGTCAAAATAATCTCTGCTTGCGCTGAAAAAGTTTGTGAACGACTATGCTGAATTAGTTCAACCCCCACCGCAGCTCCATCCCTGATGATCAGCTTAGTAACTGTGGCATCCGTCATAACCTTGAGGTTTTGTCGGCCTTTTGCTGGCCACAAAAACGCAGTTGCCGATGAGCAGCGCCTTCCATGGCGCGTGGTAATATAATAGGGGTAGACACCCTCGCCCATCATCTGACAACGATCTTTATAAGGTATCTGTAAGTCACGGCTCATTGCAAAAAATGCCGACTTAATCGGGTGATATTGATCTGCGACATCAGTAATTGTTAGTTTGCCTGAAATATTTTGAGATTGCTGATCGGAACCAACAACATTCTCAAAACACTCAAAAAAAGGTAGAATTGAGTTGTAATCCCATCCCACGTTGCCGGCCCGCTTCCAATCATCATAGTCGCTTGACTGGCCACGGTGGTATACCAACGCATTTATTGAGCTGGATCCCCCCAAAACTTTGCCTCGCGGCACATACATTTTGCGGTTACCAAGCCCAGCCTCAGCCTCAGAATAAAAACGCCAGTTAACTTTTGGATCAGTATAAGTTGCGCCATAGCCAATCGGTGTTTGAACCCAGAAACGTCGGTCTGACGGGCCAGCCTCTATCAGCAAAACTGAGTGTCGTCCATTTGCGCTGAGCTTATCTGCCAGCACACACCCAGCCGAACCAGCTCCAACAATTATGTAATCAAAGGTTGTCATCAGCCCCGCCATCCACATGAGCGCCGCGCCCAGATTAGAGACGGCGGTATAATCACACGATGAAAAGTGTGATCAAGCCAGCCAGTTTTGCAAGGCTTTAATCAGATAATCAGGAAATCAACCTTATTTGATTATGTATCAGCGCGTTATATGCCACCATGCCCCTTTGACCAGTCACGTGGGTTATGTAAAAACGCCTCAACTGAGTCCAAAGTGCTGCTGTCAAACTGATCCAACTCCTTGCAGGCAGCCAGCACATCCCACCATGTTGCGAGGTAATGTAGCTTGATACCAACCTCGGCAAGGCGGTCCGGCGTATCGGTGAAAATATCATAATAGAAAATCACGAAGGTATGAGCCACTTCAGCACCAGCTGTGCGCAGAGCATCCACAAAATTCAGCTTACTGCCGCCATCAGTTGTCAGATCCTCAACCAATAAAATGCGCTGGCCGTCTTTTATGTCCCCTTCAATCCTAGCATCGCGACCGAATCCTTTTGGCTTTTTTCGCACATACTGCATGGGTAGATGGGTGCGCTCCGCCAGCCATGCTGCAAAGGGAATGCCAGCGGTCTCACCGCCGGCCAAAGCATCAAGCGACTCGTACCCAATATCATTCAAGATGACCGTCGCGCCATAATCCATCATTGCCGACCGCATCCGCGGAAACGAAATAATTTTTCGGCAATCAATATAAACTGGACTGGCCATTCCTGAGGTTAGTTTGAATGGCTCATCAGCACGGAACAGAACAGCATCAATTTCCAGCAACATCCGAGCAACCGAACGCGCGATCGCGGCTTTATCATAAACATATGCGATATCGCCAACTGCTGAAGACTCGTTCATCAAAACACCTTGGTAACTGTAAATGTTATGTTCAGGGCAATCGGGCTGACGCCCGGTGCGTCATCATAGCTCGACCCACCCAGCTTGTCATTATGCCGTTACAAATGCGTGCTAAACTGTTTGTCCGTTGCAAGCACAGTCAAGCGCGTGCAGCCTTTTTACGTTCATGCGGACATAAGAATTGTTTGCGCAACCGCAAATTTGACGGTGTCACTTCAAGCAGTTCATCCTCGTTGATATAGGCCATCATCTCTTCAAGCGACATGCGCCGAGGCGGCACCAACTTGACAGCATCATCACTACCTGAAGCCCGAACATTGGTAAGCTGTTTACCTTTTAGAACATTAATTTCAAGGTCATTATCTCGGCTATGTTCACCAACAATCATCCCCTGATAGACAGCAGTTTGCGGTCCAACAAACATTTGCCCGCGATCTTGCAAATTGAACAAGGCATAGGCTACTGCCATGCCCGCATCTGTTGAAATCAACGCACCGTTTCGGCGGCTTTCAATTGGTCCTTTATGCGGAGCATAGGAATGGAAAATCCTGTTTAAGACACCAGTGCCGCGGGTTTGAGTCAAAAATCGGCTTTGATAGCCGATTAGTCCGCGCGATGGCGCCAAAAACAACAGTCGCGTTTTGCCAGCCCCAGCCGACCGCATGTCGACCATTTCTCCTTTGCGCCGATTCAGGCTGTCGACAACCGCACTGGCGTATTCTTCGTCAACATCAATCGTTACTTCTTCTATCGGTTCAAGACGGGTGCCGTCATCAGCCCGTTGATAGAGCACTCGTGGTCTCGACACGGTCATTTCATAGCCTTCTCGGCGCATGGTTTCTATTAACACGCCAAGCTGTAATTCACCCCGACCACCAATCTCAAAGGCATCACGATTTGTACTTTCAGTAAAGGTAATCGCTACATTGGTCTCTGCCTCGGCCAACAAGCGTTCTCGTATCACCGTTGAAGTTACTTTTTTGCCTTCACGCCCGGCAAGAGGTGAGTCGTTCACCGTGATGTTAACTGACATGGTTGGCGGATCAATCGGCGTTGAACGCAATGGTTCGGTCACGGCTGGCACACAGATGGTATCTGATACTGAGCTTTTTGTCAGACCCGCGATACACACAATGTCGCCTGCTGTGACCTTGTCAACGGGCACCCTGGCTGTGCCCTCAAACCGCAGCAACTTTCTTAACCGGCCTGTCTCAACAACTTGACCATCGAGGTTTAGTCCACGCACCGTATCATTAACGGAGGCTTTGCCCTGGAACACCCGGCCAACTCGACACCGTCCCAAATATGGATCTGAGTCCAGCAAGGTCGCCAGCATTGCAAACGGAGCATCAATTTCAACATCAGGTGCTGGCACATGACCAAGTATAACATCCATCAAAGGATGGAGATTATCACGGGCATCAACCAGTTCACGCACGCACCAACCATCGCGGCCTGAGGCATAGAGAATAGGGAAATCTAGCTGTTGTTCATTGGCGTCCAGCGCGACAAACAAATCGAAAACCTCGTTTACGACTTCTTCTGGTCGGGCGTCACCTCTATCAATTTTATTGATAATGACAATGGGACGCAGCCCTTGAGCGAGCGCTTTGCCTAGCACAAATTTGGTTTGTGGCATTGGCCCCTCAGCCGCATCAGTGAGCAGAATAACACCATCAGCCATACCCAAAACACGTTCAACCTCACCGCCAAAATCAGCGTGTCCAGGAGTGTCAATAATATTGATCCGGACATCATTCCACGTGATAGATGTTGGTTTGGCAAGAATGGTAATACCACGTTCTTTTTCAAGATCGCCTGAGTCCATCACGCGTTCATCAACGGTTTGATTGTCGCGGAACATACCGCTTTGTCGCATAATCGAGTCGATGAGCGTTGTTTTGCCATGATCAACATGGGCAATAATGGCAATATTGCGCAATTCTTGGGTCATATTTGTCTCTTGGTTTAGCGTCGTATCAGCATTGCGACGAATAACTACTTGCAATGCGCGCTAATTAAAAGCGTTATTTTACTTGCTCGGATGACTATTTCTCATTCTGCTCGGCGAAAAGCCACCCACAAATTAGGCTGGCCGCCGCCGCACCAAACAACTGTGCAATGATGAAGAACGGCATGTCAGTGGGAGCAATGCCCGAAAAACTCTCGGTAAAGGTTCGGGCAATGGTAACCGCCGGGTTGGCAAAACTGGTCGAGGCCGTGAACCAATAGGCGGCGGTGATATAAAGACCTACCAGCCATGGTATCGCAGTTTGCGTAAACCGAATACCGCCAAAAATCACCACCAACAAACCAAGTGTCGCGATAAATTCAGATGCATATTGTGCCGGACCTGACCTGAAATTTACCGAGATTTGAAAAAGTGGTTCTTCAAACATCAGATGCGCCAAAACCGTGCCACACAGCCCTCCAATGATTTGCCAGAGCACATACAAAACGGCTATGCGCGGAGCAATCGTGCGGCGCAATGCAAAAGCAAAAGACACGGCGGGGTTAAAATGTGCACCTGAAACAGGGCCCAATATAGAAATCAGCACCACCAAAATGGCGCCAGTGGCAATGGTATTGCCAAGCAAAGCAAGCGCAACATTGCCGCCAGCAAGGCGCTCTGCCATGATGCCGGAGCCAACAACGGTTGCAACTAACATCATAGTGCCAAACCATTCGGCAAATAATCGGCGCGACAAATCCATCATTTGGTTAACTCATGGCTAGTCATCTGTTTGGCCAACGTTCCGATATTAATGATATCTGGACGATGCTCCAGGAGATATGTAATCCGTCTCGCCAATTCATCATAGGTGGCCAAAAATGCTGCGGTAATAGCCTGCTGAGGCCCATCCACGGCGGCTGGATCTGGCAAGCCCCAATGCGCTGTTGCTGGGCGGCCTGGCCAAATTGGACAGGTTTCACCCGCAGCATTATCACAAACCGTTATTACCAGATCCAAATGTGGAGCATCTGCACCAGCAAATTCATCCCAGCTTTTAGAGCGCGCAAACCCAGTGTCGATGTCATGCTGGCGTAAAACTGCTATGGCATGCGGATTGGGCTTGCCGGTTGGATGTGACCCAGCTGAAAACGCATTGAATGCTTTACCACCGAGTTGGCGCAACACCCCTTCGGCAATCAAAGAGCGGGCCGAATTACCCGTACATAAAAATAATAAATTGATCGGCATCGTTGTTGCAATCACAGCAGGTCTAACTGTTTACATTTTAAATTCTGCAACCGTACAATCCTAATATGACAAAAATGTTAAAAAAAGCCGACCTGCCAACAAAAATTTGTGCCCATTGTGGCCGCCCATTTACGTGGCGGAAAAAATGGGAACGTAACTGGCCAGAGGTGCGTTATTGTTCGAAGCGTTGCCAATCAAACCGTGCACCCAAATCCTAACTGTTGGCGGCGCGCCGCAACATTAATTCCAAAACATTCCTGAAATGTGACCTGTCCCTTTGTGAAAATGACTTGCCACGCTGTTTGCCGCCTTCCTGCATAAAAACATCTGCCGCACGGCGATCTGCCATTAAATCTCGGTTGGCCAGCTGCACTCCGATATTCGCCGCAGTAAATTCATCACCATTAGGGCGCAATGCCAGGGCCCCAAAGTCGAGAACGCGTGCCGCCAGTGGAATGTCAGATGTAACTACAATGTCACCTAATGCGGCATTGGCAGCGATATATTTGTCGGCTTCATCAGGGCCGGTATCGACAATCACTAGTTTGACTAGTGGGTTTGCAGATGGACGAATGCCACCATTCGATACCAATACCATCTGACAGTGATGACGTGTTGCGACCTGTTCCGTTTCGGCTTTCACCGGGCAGGCATCAGCATCAACGTAGATTACTGGCATTGACCGTGTCCTAATCTTTATCTTTGGATAGAGCGATTACCGCATCCTCGATCGACGCCTTGTCAATCAGCTCACCAATCAATCCATTTTTCAAGTTTTCACCGATCTCGATATCATCAATATAGATCCCAAAATTGGCCATTTTATATAGGTCAGCAGGCACCCACGCAAAAACAGTCTGATGCCCTTTTGGTGTTTGTCGCCGGGCTTCATCAGACAATGGTTCTGGCGAGTCAAATTGCATCGTCACGGCCACCGCAACAAAGAATTTTTCCATCCCGTTGTGAACAATTTCAACGCTGATCGGCATGGTTACAACAACGTTATAAGCCTCACATTTCTGCATATAATTATGCACAGCACCGTCATAGGATTGCATAATATCAGCCAGCGGCACAAAATGTGCTGGCGATGCTGGTCCATCACGATTCTTTGATGTTGATTTCGACATCTGCCCGTCTCACTTTGTCGTGGATGATGGCGAAAATATACCGCCGTATAAATATTAGCCATTCCTAACAGCCAACGCTGCCTAGCGCAAAGACATAGTCAATAGCTAGTGGGGTATATGGCAGTTGGGTTTGAGAGATGATCCACAAAAAAATTACTGCGGCGCCCTTAACGCATAACCACTTCCGCGGACAGTGCGGATCAAATTTGGTAATTCAGTACGCCCATCTGGTTTGTTCATCGCCTTGCGCAGTCGGCTGAGATGAACATCGACGGTACGTTCTTCAACATAGACGCCGTGGCCCCATACAAGGTCAAGAAGTTGAGACCTGCTGAACACCTGACCAGGCCGTTCAATCAAAATAGACAGCAATCGGAATTCCTTTGGGCCCAGCGCCAACATATGGCCAGCTCGCTCCACATCCATTCGATTTGGAAATAACTTTACATCGGCAAATTCCACAACATCACTAAGCAAAGCTGGGCGGGACCTCCGCAGCAAGGCTTTCACCCGAGACACCAGTTCACGTGGCGAAAATGGTTTTGACATATAATCATCAGCACCACTGTCAAGACCAAGCGTGCGGTCACCCTCTTCACCGCGTGCACTTAAAATGATCACCGGCAAAAACTTGGTATCAGGCCGAGAACGCAGGACACGGCAAAGCTCAATGCCTGACATATGCGGCATCATCCAATCCAAAATGATCAGATCCGGACGATCGTCTTCAATTTTCTGCAATGCTTCTCGACCATCCGTGGCCTGCACCACAGCAAACCCAGCTTGTTCAAGATTATAGGATAACAGCTCAAGCTGGTTAGATTCATCGTCCGCGATTAAAACCGTTACTGCCATAAATCACCAATTAGGTCAAACACCCACCACTTTACTGGTGCGATCCGCTTTTGGGCGTGAGTCTTCCGGCACCGCGCCATGCACCAGAAAATGCACTTGTTCAGCAATACCAGTTGCGTAATCGCCAATGCGTTCAATGTTTTTGGCCATAAACAAGAGATGCGCGCCGGTAGCAACAAAATTTGGATCACGGGCCATTGAGGCCAGAACCTCCTTATAAAATGCTGTGTGCATATGATCTACTTCAATATCACGATGCCAAACCTCCAACGCCAGCTTTGCGTCATGACCATCATACGCTTGCATAACGTCGCGCAACATTTCCTGCGCGACCTGTCCCATCCGGCCAATGTTAACGCCAGGAATATTTTCATTTCCAGCCTGTGCAATAACCCTGGTCCGATTTGCAATATTACGAGCATAATCGCCGGTGCGCTCGAGTATCGTGGCAATTTTCAACGCTACCAGTACTTGGCGCAAATCCCGAGCGTGCGGTGAGCGTAAGGCAATCACCTCAACGGCCTTTTCATTTATGGCGGCTTCAAGTTCATCAAGCTTGGCATCATTGCTGATCACATGATCAAGCGTCTCCATATGCTGTGTTGCTAACGCATCAATCGCCGTTTCAAACTGTGTAATGGCCAAACTGCCAAGCTTTTGCACCATTGCATTCAGCTCAGACAAATCCTTATCAAATGCTGTGCTAATATGCTTTTGCTCTTCCATAATCAGCTCCTACCCGATTTTACCCGAAATGTAGGCTTCGGTTTGTTCATTTTGAGGCCGCGTAAAAATCTCTTTGGTATCTCCGTATTCAACCAACTTGCCAAGGTGGAAGTAGGCAGTTTTTTGTGAAACCCGCGCCGCCTGTTGCATCGAATGCGTAACTATCAAAATTGTATAGCGGCTCTGTAAATCATCAATCAATTCTTCAATAATTGAAGTGGCAATCGGATCCAAGGCGGAACATGGCTCATCCATGAGCAGGACATCCGGCCCCACAGCTATAGCTCGGGCGATACATAGGCGCTGTTGTTGACCACCCGAAAGTCCAGTTGCCTGATCATCTAACCGGTCAGACACCTCTTTCCACAACCCAGCTTTTTTGAGGCTATCCTCGACAATAAAGTCCATCTCCTGACGATTGGCAGCCAAGCCATGAATGCGCGGCCCATAGGCAACATTCTCATATATAGTTTTCGGAAACGGGTTAGGTTTCTGAAATACCATTCCCACCCGCGCGCGCAACAATACCGGGTCAATTTTCGGACTGTTTAGATCCACATCATCCATTATGATCTGTCCCTTAACCTGGCAAGAGGGAATCACATCATTCATCCTGTTGAAACAACGTAAAAATGTGGATTTGCCGCAACCGGATGGACCAATAAAAGAGGTCACTGAGTTTGCATCTATGTTTAATGAAACATCATAGAGTGCCTGTTTTTCACCGTAAAAAACACAAACCTC
>ENA-OSEY01000551-OSEY01000551.1-marine-metagenome-genome-assembly--contig:-NODE-551-length-27200-cov-3.656970_pt1 | contig 27200 bp, 23 predicted proteins | sample MGYA00248465_ERZ534230 | MGnify/ENA primary metagenome ERZ534230 (study PRJEB26409, sample SAMN06344110) | marine metagenome | isolation source: Sea water from surface | place: Atlantic Ocean:Southern...
TAAGTCATTTGAAAAATCATACGAGCCCAAAACAAAATCACTTCCGGCTGTAAATGCAAAAACCTTATTAGGCTCAAATTGATTATCACATAATTCTTCAACATCACTCTCAGAGGGCCAAAATCCCTGAGATGACGATCCTACTTCTGGCGTGTATGTAATAATACCATTATTACCGTAAGTCCAATCCACCGCATCTCCATTTACTGTATATCCTATCGTTTCATATCCTGTCCCAAAATTAAAATTATTAAGATCCGACATTTCTTGAGCTAACCCTCTGTAAATCATAAGGTCACCATAATCTGGGTAAGAGCCATCTCCAAATGGATGAATATATACATTGCCAAAACTATGATAATGTAATACATTTTTAAAATTTCTATTTAAAATGAAGTCTTTAACGATTTCAATTTCTGGTTCTGAAAATGCCGATTCTCCTCTATATATTGCGCTGCAAGGATCGGGACTAGACCCTGTGTCATTGGCACCCCAGCCATAGCCATAATTTCGATTAAGGTCTACACCTCTTTGAGTACCTAAGCCACATCCAGTATCTCTTCTGTTTTTCCTATGCATTCCTCCACCATTAGGCTCTATCTGCTCGTTATAAATGTAACCATCTGGATTAACTACAGGGATAAACCAAAGTTCTCTTTCATTAATAAGATAATTTGCTTCAGAAGAATCTATATCGTAAGACTCAACAAGATTTTGAACAAAATAAAAAAGATTCATCATACTAAGAGGCTCTCTAGAATGAGTAAGCCCAGTGTATAAAACTTCAGGCTCATTTTCATCTTCATTAACATTATCAGAAAGTTTAAACGCCCAAATATCATTACCCTCAACTGACTGACCTAATATAATTTTTTCTGAAATTATTTCAGGATACATGTTTTTTAGTTCTTCATGTCTTTGATTTAATTCACTCCAAGTATAATTGCCTAACATACTTCCTAATGGAAAATTTCGTTCATTCGAAACTGCAACATTTCTGTCCTTATAATATGAGGTTAAATCATCAATTAAAACTTCAAACATTAAATCTAAATCCTCAAGAATTAACTTCTCTTGCTCAGATACAGCCAAGTCTAAATATACGTCAGATCTCCTAACGCTGTGATCCAGAGCAATTCCAGAGTCTTGGATAGTTTTAATTATAGAGGGAGACGGATACCAAATTCTTATTGATGAAAAAATTTCAGCTTTAGCAAATAAACAAAAATTTAATATTATAAAAAATAAACTTCTGTTAATTAGTCGCGTTAAGAATTTTCTTTTATCCAATCTGTAGTTACCGATTTGGGACGTGTTATAGGTATTCCAAGTGCTCTCTCCCAAACCATTTGAGCTATCATTCCCATACTTCTTGAAATACTAAACAAGACTGTATAAAAATTAAATTCTTTAAGCCCATAATGATAAAGAAGAGAACCGGACGCAGCATCAACATTTGGCCATGGATTCTTTGCTTTACCTTGTTCAGTTAAAACTTTCGGAGCAATATCAAATAATGAGTTTACAATATCAAAAACATCATCGTTTTTAATATGATCTCTACCAAAATTTATAAATGCGGTAAAACGAGGGTCTGGACAACGCAATACCGCATGCCCATACCCTGGAATGACCTGCCCTGATTTAAGCCTATCCCAACAAAAATCTTTAAGCTGTTCTTTTGAAGGTGCCCCACCAAAATGGTCATGGACATCAAGTACAAACTTTAAACACTCTTGATTTGCTAACCCATGAAGAGGGCCAGCTAATCCATTTAGCCCTGCAGAGACAGAATAAAAAGGGTCAGATAAGGCTGAAGCTACAGTATGAGAAGCAAATGCACTTACATTTCCACCTTCATGATCACAATGCAACATAAAATAAAGCTGCATTAGTTTATGAAAATCTTTTCCTTGATCGGACATACCCATCATATGAACAAAATTCCCAGACCAATCTAAACTGCCATCAGATTCAATTCTATCTCCTTTATTAAAACGCATTCGATAAATACCTGCACCTAATTCAGGAAGCTTAGATATTAATTGAATTCCATCCTCTAAAATATATTTCCAGAACTCACTTTTATGCATGCCTTCATCATATTTTTTTCTAAAAATACTTTCATTTTGCATTGCTAAAATCCCAAGATTAAACATGGTCATGGGATGGCTATCTTTTGGCATCTTTTCCAGCACAGACCATACATATTCAGGGACTTTTGAATAACTGAAATATTGAGCTTGCAAATCAGAGAGCTCTTCTGAATTGGGAAGTCTTCCTGTAAGCAGCAAAAAGAATACCTCCTCAGGTAAAATATTTACGATATCCAACAATGGATATCCTCTTATTATTAAACCTTTATCTGCAGATACGGAAGAAGTGTCACAAACAAAAGCCTTGATTCCTCTTAACCCAGAATATGCTTGAGCAACAGATACCGTACTTATTTGAGTATCACCTTTTTCAGCTATGAGAGATTTTATGTCTTGCTGTGTCTCTGGTATTAATTTTTCTAATTCTTTTTTTAATAAGCTCATATATATTATTTCCTGTTTTTTAAAAACACCTTGTCACTAATCCAGAAAAAACTTTTGGAAAGAAAAATGTAGATTTTTGAGGCATAACCTCGCCCTTCCCTGCAATGTTAAATACATCATCGAGGGAGGGAGGATTTACAAAACAAACTATTTTATAATCTTCTGCTTTCAACATTTCTGAAGGTGGATTGTTTCCCCTCAAATAAGATAAGTACTTCAAATCATCTTGATCATTTGTATCAATATCAAAAACATTTTTCAACAAAAAAGAGTGCAAGATATTTGTATCTAGCTCTCTAAGCTCTTTACTCTTGTTAGGCATTTTACTCTCAAGACTATCCCAAGATTTAAAGTCCAAAACAAGTCCAGTATTTGATGATTTATGAAACAGACCAAGTGTGCATTTTTTACCAGCTTGTTTCTTCATTTTCCTTAGTAATTGATCAACGCCATCACATTCTTCATAAGTAAAATCTTTTATCAACTTCTCCTTTATGTCTTTAATTGAAATATCTTTTTCTTTAATCAATCGATGAGTTGGTAAGATTTCCATACCTGGATTCTTGCTATTAACTAATGTCACCATCACTTTCTCTGAACCAGGAATGGAATTATTTTTTGCATATTTTAATGCTGTTTTATAACGATGGTGTCCATCAGCAATCACTAATTTTTTATCTTTTAATGCACCGATAAATTGCCCTGTTAGATTTTCATCTTTTACAGCCCAAATCTTATAATGGATTTCATCTAATATAGTATCAATCACAGGCTTATCAGCCATGTTTTTGTGAATGCCCTCAAGTACCATATTTTCATCATCATAGATCATAAAAATTTGGCCTGAATTTGCAGATGTTGATTCCATTAATTTATAACGGTCATCAAGATGTTTATCTATCGTTTGCTCATGAGGCAGCACTTCATCTCCGAGTTCAGAAAGTGTCAGAGCGCAGATACATCCAATTCTTTCTACTAAATTCCCCTCAACTAAGAAAGATTGAGATAAAATATAAATTGCAGGCTGGCTTTCCTCAACCAAAACGCCACTACCAACCCACATATTAAGAGTATTAGCAGCTGAGGAGTATTTTTCATCTCCTGCTGTATTATTCAAATTAATCCGAATGTAATTATGAGGTGAAGCATCATAGTATTGAATTTGCTCTTCAAGGGTGATCACATCATATGGAGGTACAATTACATTTTTTAAATCATCTATGATTTCATGATTGTAACGCCAACCTTTAAATGCAGAAACTTTTGCCATAATAATTATTTAAAATTGTTTTAAAATAAACTTCTAGCTTCATTTAAGTCCTCTATAAAATCAATTTCGAGACAAGGAAGGTCAGAAACATCGCTATAGTATACATCAACTTCTTTTAAAAGAGGTTCGATTCCAGCCTCAAAATAATCAGATTTTCCTCCTGCATCAATCAATTTGGTTAATGAATTAGAAAATAACACATTAAAATCTTTTGAAAGTTTAGCTACTCCTAAAAACTCACCTAAGCAGTGCTCTTCAATTAATTCTTTACCTATCGCTTTTATTTTTTGATTTGCACCCTCAATTACTTTGACCTCTTCTCTTCCACACTTTTTTATATCTACAGCTAAAACAGTTTCGTGCTTAGAATCATTGATCCTTGTAATGAGTTCTGGCGGATATATTACATCTGCATTCATCAAGATATGATCTTCTAAAACTAATTTTCTACAACCAAGATAGACCGAATATGCAGTATTGGTCTCAAAATAATGATTATTGATAATGAATTCAAATGACAATCCTGGAAAAGTCTCTGTAACATGTTTAATTAACATTTCACGATGATAGCCAACTATCATAGTAACCTCTTGAATTCCGATATTTTGAATTGCTTCAAGCTGATAGTTAATAATCGGCTTACCACCTACATCAAGGAGACACTTTGGGGTATTATATGTTTCAGGGTAAAGCCTTCTTGATACGCCTGCAGCTAAAATAAATGCTTTCATAATTCCTCTATGATAATACTTTGATAATACCAGAATTTACATCAGCCTTAGTTATTGACCTTAGGCAACAAATATTTTTTCTACAAGGTTTACAACGATGACTTTTGTCAATTGAAATAGAATGTTCACCAATCGGCCCAGTGACTATTGATCTATTTGCTCCAAAAAAGGAGATAGTTGGAACTCCAATTATGGATGAAATATGGCCAAGTCCACTATCCGTGGCTAATGCATATTTACACAATGAAATCAAAATCATACTTTCTCTTAAACTGTATTTACCACACAAGGAAGTGATGCTTACATCATTATTATTTTTAATTATTTTCTCCGCTTCCTCCGATTCTTTATCTGAACCAAAAATCAAATAATTTTCATTTGATTCATTAATCCATTCAGATATTTTTTCATGCGGTAAGGTCCTTGCAGCTGCAATACTAAAAGGAAATAGCGCAACGAAATCCTTTAATTCTAAATTTTTAACTTCATTTTTACCCCAAAGTAATTCTTTCTCAGTAAAAAAAATGAATTCCCCGTTGGAATCAAATTTTGTTCTATTTATCAATCGTAGATATTTTAAAGATCTATGAACTTTTTTTGGAGGTAATTCAGGCTTATGAGTTAAAAATAACCCTCTACCTTGAACATTAAACCCAATACGCTTAATTGCTCCAGACAACCACATAATTATGGAGCTTCTAAACGAGTCAGTTAGAGTATAAAATACATCAATATTTAAATTTCTTAATGACAATCCAGTACTAAATGTATTGACAACTCCATTATTTTTCCCCGTTGGAATTACAATTAAATCATCAATATCTGGGTGGTTTAGATAAACCGAACCGACCCATTTTTTGCACAGTATAATAATTTTAGATTCAGGATGTTTTAATTTGATATTACTAATAAATGGCAAGGAGAGTGCTGCATCACCCACCCAATTTGGGCTATAGATTGCAATATTCATCTCAAGATAATTTTTTCTCTATTTCATTTACCAGCCTATAAGATGACTTACCATCATTTTTATACAGATAATAATCATGGGCAACTTGTCTCAGATCTGACATTTCTTCTGGATGATCAGTAGCAAAAGCAATACTTCTGTGAAGCTCTGATGGATAATCAACTTTATATACAAAGTCCAATTCTTGCATTCTTTCTAGGTCTAGTTTTTTTTTAAATCTTCTATTAAAAATTCGATGCCTCAATCTAAGTTTTAAGCATTCTACTTGAATGATTGGTCGATTTAATGGCAAAAATTCAAATATAGTAGATGACAAATCACTGATTAGAACATCAGCAATTAGAAAATATGGAATGATATTATAATCACTACTATCCAGGAGATAAATATTATCATTATTGATTGATAGGTTCTTAGCTATTTGGCTTTGGTGAACATACCTTTTTTGGAACCAAGAGAAGTTATGAAGTTTGAAAATAATATTATATTCACTCGATATAAATTCTAATTCCTTATATATGTTTTCAAAAGAAGTTGGATAGAATGTTGGAGCATATAAAACAGTAGGCAGATCATTTTTTATACCAATACTATTTTTTAAGCGTTTATTTGCTTTTTCATTTGTAGTGTAAAGGGGATCAATTTTAGTAAAACCAGTTAAAGCTAAGTCTGCTGAATTAGATTGAATCAATAACTTCTGATACCTTGATTCTGATTCCACTGATCTAATATCAATTCTATCATCAATGTCATTATAATAAGACTGCTTAAGCCCGATGCCGTGATACACCATCACAGTTAGCGTATTATCTGAAGCTATCCTAGTTATCTGTCCAACATTAGCAACTAAAATGATACTAAAGTTCTCATTTAGAATCTTTTTGATTCTTAATTCTTCATCATCTGCATCAATGGTATTAAGCCCTAAATCCTTGCATGCCAGGCAGAACAAATCTCTTTCTCTTTGATTAATATGTTGAGGCATAGAAAAATAAATATCATACTTACCTCTATTTTTAAATTCATCAACTATCGGCAAGAAATTAGGTAAATAGTATAAATGATGAGTTTCAAAAAGTACTTTTATCATTTTAAAAAACTATCTGTTTATTCTCTTTAATATTTCATCGCGTGCGCGCATTGAGGCAGACCCATCAAGCTTATATAGCATTTTTTTTTGATACTCTTTAATCAAGGCTGTGTTTTTATTGTTTTGATTTAATGCGTTTTCTATGGCAAGAGGTAACTGCTTAACATTATCTGCTAAAAAACAAAATTTTTCAACTTCATCATTCATTTCTTTATCCAATCTTCTTTTGTATAGCCTTTTCTGAAAAATTCTATGGGATAATTTTAAGTGATAAAACCGATTTACAACTACTGGTTTTGATAATGCAATCATTTCGTATATTGTACTGCTCGCATCAGTTAACAAAAGGTCAGAAATTTTATAATAAGGAGTAACATTATACTCGGCTGGTTCTAATAATCTGATATGATCAAATTGATCTATTAATTTAAAAATTAACTTTCTTTGACCTTTTAGACTTATACCCCCAAAGCTATCTAGATAATAGGTCCACATATGTGGCTTGATTATTAGATTGTAGCCTGAGGTAATATCTCCAAGCGATAATCCTAATTTTTCAAGTGAGCTCGGATAAAATGTAGGAGCATATAATATAGTTTTTTTTGACTCATCTAAGCCAAGTAATTCCTCTTTTTCTTTATAATAATTGGAATTTTCATTAAACAGCGAATCAAGTTTAATATAACCTGTCAAAACTAAATCAGTATCTACTCCATGCTTTCGAAGCTGATCTATTCTATATTGCCCTTCAACAAATCTTACGTCAAGCCTTTTATTATTATCTCTCCAATAAGAGGGCTTAACTCCAATACCATGATAAATCATAATTACCAACGTAGTTTTACTTACATAGGATTCAATTTCATATCTGGACCATCCACAAATAAAAACATCTAAGTTTAATTTTTTAATTTCAGTTTTCCTGATATCCTCATTTTCATGAAAAATAAATGACCCTTTTCTTTTATTCAAAATTGATGTGCAAATTTCAATTTCCTCTTTTCTGTTTTTACTAGATGTAGAAAAAAATATTTTAAATCTATTGTCATTCTCTAGCAAATCAATTAGAGGGTCAAATTGAGCAAGATGATAAAGATGATACACATCAAACAAGATAGAAATTTGATTTTCCATCAATATTTAGCTTTTAAACTGCTTTTTGTATAATCTTGTATAAACGCCGTCCTTTTCAAGTAAATCTTTATGAGAGCCGGAATCTGCGATTTTACCATCTTCCATTACAACAATTGTATCAGCGTTTTCAACAGTTGTAAGCCTATGGGCAATTACTAAAACAGTTCTATCTTCCATTAAATTATCAATTGCTTTTTGGACGAGGAATTCAGATTCAGTATCTAATGATGAAGTTGCTTCATCTAGTATAAGTATTGATGGGTTTTTTAGGATTGCTCTAGCAATGGCAATTCTTTGCCTTTGCCCTCCAGACAAACGCACTCCTTTTTCACCAATTATAGTATCAAAACCATTTGGCTGGTCAATGATAAAATCGTATGCATTAGCATTTTTTGCCGCTTCATATAACTGGTCATCAGTAACACTTTGAAGCCCATATTTTATATTAGCACCTATTGAATCATTAAACAGAATGGTCTCTTGCGAGACAATGCCCATCATCTTTCTCATTGATTTAATATTTAAATCTCTAATATCTGTTCCATCAATTTCAATTGCGCCACTAGCAACATCATAAAATCTAGGGATTAGGTCCGCAACGGTCGACTTGCCTGCACCACTTGCACCAACTAATGCTGTAACAGTTCCTTTTTTCATCATAAATGAAATATCTTTTAAAATGCTTTCAGTCCCATCATAATTAAAAGTCACATTCTTAAAGACAATGTCATTTTTTACATCATTTATTGTAATAGCATTTGGCTTGGAAGTAATTGGAGGCACAGTATCAAGCACTTCAAATACTCGTTCAGCAGAAGCAAATCCTTTTTGAAGGTTTATACCAACATTACTTAGAGAACGTATTGGTTGTAATACGCTGAATAGAATCAATATAAATCGTATGAAATCCTCTGAATTCATGTCCCCAGATACTAGGACATCATGCCCGCCAATCCACAATAGGATCACTGCAATAAATGCACCAATCATTTCAGTTATCGGGGACGAAACTAATCGCAACCTAGCTTGCCTTAGGTCTAGAGCATAGTGACGTTCCTGTTCTTTTTTGAAGCGAACTGTTTCAAATGCTTCCATTGCAAAAGATTTAACTATCCTAATCGAATTCAAATTCTCACTCATCATACCCATTATTCTTGCAATTTTTTCTGCAGTTCTTTTTGATCTTCTACGGATACTTTTACCAATTACAACTACCACAGCTCCAGTAAGAGGAACTATTACAATAGATAAAAGTGCAAGTTTCAGATTAATTATAAATAAAAGAAATATGAAAACTATAATATTAATTGGCTCAACAAATAGCTTATGAAAGCTAGTCCCAAAAGCTACACGCATGTTCGAGACATCATTTATTACTATAGATGATAATTCTCCTGTTTGCCTCTTATCAAAAAAAGATAAAGACATATTTTGCAAATGAGTATAAAGCTGAGCTCTTAATTTTTTAATTAAATTAAATTGGATGTAGGTCAGTGATATATTTTTGATGTAAAGAAAAAAGTTTTTGATCAAAAAAGATCCAATTAAAGTGTAACATAAGACTTTTAATGATTCTATTGCTGTACTTCTAAGTATTAGTTCATTCGTCCAATATTTAAGTTGATCATTAAGACTTACTTTAGAACTAGCTAAAATGTTTTGATTCATTATTAGTTCATCAAAATCAGTTAGAATGTTATTAAACAGCGTTGCTGTTAGCCAGACTGATAACCCATTAAATGCAACATAAATAAAAGCTGATAATGATGATAGTACAAGAAAAGGCCAATAACCAGATACCAGCTTATAAAGTCTTTTGTAAATAGATCTATCCATTAATAATTAAGTAAAATATTTTCTATTAAATAATAGTTTAGTATAAATAAACGATATATGCAGGCTATTAAATAAATTAAAGGTCTAGACTCAAAGATACCGGACAATGGTCTGAACCCATTACATCTTGATGAATTTCTGCATCTTTACACAGTTCTGCAAGGTCTGAATTAACAAAAAAATAATCAATACGCCAGCCAACATTCCTTGCTCTTGCACCCATTCTATAGGACCACCAAGAATAACGATCTGGTTCATCATGAAAAAGCCTAAAAGTATCAATCCAACCATCTCCAACATACTCATCTAACTTTTCTCTTTCAATAGGCATAAAACCAGAAGTGTTTATATTTTCTTTTGGCCTAGCTAAATCAATAGGGTGATGAGCTGTATTCCAATCACCAGCAACAATAACATTGTTACCAGATTCTACTTGTTCATTTATCATAGGAAGTAGGTCATCATAGAAATCTAATTTATATTTTAGGCGAATGTCATCTTTTTGCCCATTTGGAAAATATATATTGTAGAGTAAAAAATCATCATGTTCTGTTAGAAGCACTCTACCCTCCACATCATACTTATCAATGCCTAACCCTTCCTGCACATATAAAGGTTCATTCTTACAAAATGTTGCAACTCCACTATAGCCACGTCTTTCTCCTGAATGCCAATATGCATTATAGCCATGGTCCTTCAAGATTTCAGAACCCAATTGATCCACATGGGCTTTAGTTTCCTGAATACACAAAATATCTGGTGACTCGTGTTCCAGCCACTCAAAAAGCCCTTTTTTAGTCGCAGCTCTTACTCCATTAACATTCCAAGAAAATAATCTCATTTTTTCTCACTTTTTTTTAATTTTTTAATACTCTGTTTTAATTTTTAATTATTTTCAAAAATTTCCAATCAGAAGCAATAGCTCCAAAAACTCCAAATCCACCATCAATTCCTATTGAACGCCCTTTTGTAGTGGGTGAATTTAAAAGCGCATTTGAATATTCACCAGGCTCACCAACAATGAAATATTCATAATAATTATCATCAAATGCAGTCAATCTTAATACATAATCTTTAACAATAACTTCTTCGCTATCAGAAAAACATAGCCAAGGATAAATTGATGTGTTATTTTGCATTCCATCATTGAGATCAACGATAAACGGATCAAAATACCCTCCACACCAATCTGTATTAGAGTTATAATTCCACCAATCGCCGAGCATAACTTCACTAGTAACCAATGCTTTACCCCTTGGTTCGTAATCATAACTTATATCAAATGGTTCATCAACAAAGATAGTATCAGTTAATGATCCCCTTTGAGAGACAGAATTCAACTGAGGCTTGAAAGGGGTAGTAAGAAAACCAGTTACTGGATCAAAATTAGGAGCTGTAATGCTAAGTGTATAATTCTGTCCCTCTTGTGGCCTAAAGTTACCAGTAGTATCGATATAAAAATTCAACCTAAAGTTATTTGTATCAAAAATAGTTGTATCAAAATCGATATTGTATCCATCTATGAATAGAGTAGTATCAAACATTATCGTATCAATCATTTCAATGTTTTCAACAAATGTAAATTCAAATCCTACTCCATTGTCATCTGTTACAAATACAGAAGCATCTTTAATTATTGCAGCAGGCTCATAAATCGAATCAACTTCCCAATATCCCTCATCATCACCCTCACACCAACACCTTTCATCTTCTTCCTCTGCCTCACAATTGCAATAAAACAATGTATCAACTCTAGAAAAACGTTGGGAGACTTCGTTTAAATCAGTTGTCCTATACAATCCTATGAAACTTGTGAATCCAGGATCTAGATTTAAAATTCCAAAAACATTTAGCACGTGATCATAATTAGATTCTATTTCCTCCCACTCTCTTTCAATACCAATGCAGCTAAATATTAGCAGGAGAAACAATAGTAAAGACGGCTGATATTTATTTTTAAAAGTCAAATTTAATTCCAAAAGTTATAATTAAAGGAAACATTGGCACTGCTCTTCTTTCCACTCCAACACGATTGCCTGTAAATGGGTCTGTTTTTGTTCGATATGCATAGCTCAGGACATTTAGATGTTTTGTTAAGTTCATTATTTGCCAATAAGTATCATAATTGAATCCAAATATTTTTCCTTTCTTACGAGTCATGCCAACATCAATCCTGAAATATTTATCATATCTTTCAGTATTTTTTTCTCCGATGATATAGCTGTCAACTGGATACCAATATGTTTCACTATCAAGATTTTGTCGCCAGTCATAAACCCTGCCTAATATTTTTGTGTAAGGATTGCCGCTAGACATTGTTAATCCAAAATTAGTTTGAATATCATCTGTTAGATCATAATTAAGTATCAAATTAAGAGTATGTGTTCGATCAAAATTAGGGTGATGCCAACCACTTGGCTCATTATAATAATTTGCCTCTGAAAAAGTATAACCGAGCCAACCATTTAGCTTCCCAGATGATTTTTTAAGCAGAAGCTCAATCCCCCAACTATTCCCTTTTGTATCCCAAAACTCATTTAAGGTTGTGTCAGTAGAGTTGCTTTCTTCAAAGGTATTAGGATTTTCTTGCTTTACCGTTAGAAGATTGTCAAATGTTTTCTTGTATACTTCTAAACGATAAAAAATATTTTGAGGAGACATATACTCAGTACCTCCAATTAAATGTTGAGAAATACTAGCATCTTTATCCTCCGGTATCCCTAGCCAAAGTTCAACTAAACGCAGATTCTCATCTTGGTTATTTGCTGTTGTTAAAAATTGATGATATACCCCCCAATTAATTTTAAAAGCGATATCTGAATTATAATGATATTTCATTCCAATCCTTGGGTCAAAATATATTTTATCATGTAAGTTATAGTCTGTTGCTCTCAATCCTATCTGCAGCTTCACTTTATCGCTATAATTAAGTTTATCCTGAAGAAATAAAGAAACTTCTCGGGTTTTATTTTTCAAGTCAAGTGGAACCCAATTTAATAGAGTATCTTGCGTTTCAAATTCGATATCAATACCTAGATCATATCCAACATTTTTTAATTGAAACCCTCCCGTTATCTCGTGCATATTATTCGCTTTCCAAATGATTTCAGTCTCCAATGTATTATCATTGATTTTATCGAATATACTATAATCAATATTTTGAACTCTAGTTGCTGAGGAATCAGAATAAGTAAAGATGTCTTCTTGGTCAAAACTAAAATTAAAATTAAATCTATAATAACTGTTCGAAACAAAAGTCTTTGATATAATTGTAGGTGAAACAATCCAACGCCACGTTAAACCATTGGTTTTATTGCCCCAAGGCCAATCAATTCCAAATTTAAACTCCCTGGATACATTTACATCAGTGTCGTTATAATTTTCTTTTTCATCAAATGACCAATTTAGAATATCATCTCCATAAAACCTTGTATATGTCAATCTATGATCTTCGTTAATATCCAAATTAGCTTTAATTTGATAATCATAAAAATAATATGGAAATTGAAAATACTCATTTGAACCATCTGCTTTCTTCCCAATAGGTATTTTTAATGCATCAATTACTCGGTCAAAGTAGGTTCTCCTACCTGAAATCATCCATGAACCTCGCATACCTTTGTAAATAGGCATAGGACCTTCCAATAAAAGTTTGCTTGATATTAAGGATATGTTAGACATCCCCTTAATTCGATTTACATTACCCTCTCTATTAATAATATTTAAAATCGCTCCCATTCTACCACCATATCGCGCAGGGAACCCCCCTGCATGAAAATCTGCCTCTTTTATTGCATCTGTATTGAATGTTGAAAAAATACCTCCTAAGTGGTAAGGATTATAGACCGTAATGCCATCAAGCATAATTAGATTTTGATCTGGAGTACTCCCTCGAACATATAAAGCGCTAGAAAAATCACTTGATGTTTGTACTCCAGGTAACATTTGTAACGTCCTAAAAACATCAGGCTCAATAAAAGCAGGTGCAGAATTAATTTCTCTTAAGTCTAAAGATATTTGACTGCTTTCAATGCTCCTTTCAAATTTTTGTCTTTCTGCTGTAACAATGATCTCTGATGTTTCAATTACCTCCTGATCAAGAAAAATTGTTAATCGGATAGATCCAGAATCATTAATCGTAATTTCTTTTTTGAAAATACCATAGCCTATCATCGAAGCATTAAGTGTATAACTACCCAAAGGGATATCAGAAATAACAAAATAACCATCTCTGTTAGTTGCAGCACCCAAAGATGTATTTTCTAGAAATATATTTGCGTAAGAAATTGGCTCACCACTTGACTCTTCTCTAACAAATCCATTTATTGATTGAGAGAACAATAAACCACTCAATGAAAAAAGAAATAGGAACCTTGTAAACATTGTGTTTTCTTAGAGACTTAATTTAAATATCATACAATAGGATACGGTATGTTTTTAATTTATTGAACATCTCACCTTTCATATTGCCTTTAAAATAAATTCTATTCATCCTGTTAATTTTTTTCCTAAAAAACCATTTTAGAAGTCGCATACCTTTTGGATACTGACTACTCAAATAAGTTGAAGAAAGATCTCGTACAGGAAGTGCAACATCATTAATAATTTTATCAATAAGATCATAGGTTCTTGCTGTTTCCCTTGTTATATCGATGTCTAATATGTTATTAAATGGGAAATTATTTAAGTGGTCTTGAAAAACCTTCCAATCGTGCCCCCCACCTAATGGTTTTGTACCAGTGCCTGGTTGTCTAAAAAAATCGCAGATCAATAGCTTACCATTATCATTAAGTAAGGAAGGAATTTTTTGAAATGATTTTTTGATATTTACATATTGAAAACTTTCACTGAATAATACTAAATCATATTTAGTTTTTACTTCAAGATTTTCAAAAGTACTTCTATGGACCCTAACTTTCTCAACTAGTTTATTTTCTATAGCGTCAGATAAAAAATGACTGGGTGAAACGCATTCTACTTTATAATTCTTTTCAACTAATTTCTCAGCCAAACCTCCAGATCCACTTCCAACATCAAGAATAGTACTAACATCGCTGGGAATAGAATTAATTATTTTTTCTGAATGGTAGTCTTGAGATTTTTTCAGGTTATCAACTGAAATTTCCAAGTCATCTGGCCAAAACCCAAAATGTAGATGCTCTGTTTTAAAAAAAAATTTGCTGAGAACTAATCCAACTTCTAGGCCTACTTCGTTTGGAGATATTTTTTTTTCATTGCCCACTGATAACTATTCCATTTTCATCTGTTTTAAAGATTTTAAGTCGCCCAGTATCTTTTTTACCAAAGAATATTAATCCACCATCATGGGCATTGGAAATCCCAAGTGAATAACCCCTACCTGGCTCGTTGTAGCTAGCACTCCAAATCTCCTCACTTGTTTTTGCATTAAACGCCCATAGGTATTGACTATCTCCACTCCCATCATCTTTGTATCCTAATGCAACAACTGTCTCTCTATCTGGCAACAACACGAGATTGTATAATGCATCGTTCCTGCCTGAGCTATTAACATAGTCTGGCTCATGCCACTCAGAAACTACGTTACCAGATTCATCCATTCTTATATACCACGCGTTAGATGGCTTACGCTTTTGGTGTCTTCTTCTTCCTGCTAATCCATAAGTACCATCACCAATATCTACTATGTCAAAAGCGGACTCCCAATAGGAATCTCCAGTCTTCGTCTCGAGGATAATTTGACCATCACTATCTGTATTTACAAACCACAAATCAGTGTAACCATAAAAATCACAATTGTAATCAGGACTTTCGTGTTCAAACTTACCAACTGCAATAAATCCACCATCTGGCTTTTGAATCACTGCCTGAAATTCATCTTCATCACACTCTCCACCATATCGCTCTATCCAAATCAGATTACCATCTACATCGTATCTAGCCATAAATGCTGATTTTTCATTAGTAACAGCTGAAGTAGTATACCAGCTACCTACAACAAGATAATCACCCTCCATAGTTTGAATTACATCTCTGCCATGATAAGGCCTATTTGTTGGAAATTCACGTATCCACTCTGGCACACCTGAAGAATCTACTTTTATAATACGCCCTGATGCATTGTAGCTAGGGTGTGTAGAAGTCGTTGCACAGACGATTATAAGTCCTCCATCATCTGTTTTATCAACGCCAGTTGCATAAATGAGACCATTCCCATAATTACCTTGAGGAACAGGAATTTCATCAAATATCTTATCCCAAACTTGATTTCCAGATTCATCAAATTTAGTGACCCAAGGTACACCAGCGCGGTGACCTACTCCCACATAGCTGCAATCGTCTAACATTTTTATAGCACTTCCTGAAGCATTACCTAGCTCGTCAATATTATCAACATCTTTTATAAATGTGGCCTCTAGACCACAATCACTAGCAGAATTTTGTGAATCATCATTATCCTCGCATTGCAAGTTCACAATCACAATTGATACAATTAGAAAAAATTTTAAGCTATACATTCGAATGTAAAGATTTACTTTTAATTATTTTAATTCAGCTTAACCCAGCCGGAATCTATATGTTTAGATTGTGACAATTTAGGATGAATTATCTCCAGTAATATTTCAAGACTTTCTATAATTCTAGGTCCAGGCCTATTGAAAAATTGATTTCCGTCTGCGATATAAACATTGTTTTTAAGTACAGCTTTTATACTGCCCCACCCTTTTTTGCTTTCTAATGTTTTAATTTCAATCAATGATTTTTTTATATCGTATCCACATGGCATTACAATAATTATTTCTGGATCTTGTTTAATTAGATCATTGTATTTCATCCAAGGCGAGTGCTTACCTGCCTCACCAAAAAGATTTTTTCCGCCTGCAACTTTAATTAGCTGAGGCACCCAATTACCTGCGGCCATTAATGGATCAATCCATTCAATAGCAGCAACGGAGGGACTTGATATTTGATAAACTACATCTTTTGTATTATCTAATTTTGCTTTAATTAAATCAATTAATTCTTTTCCTTTGCTCCTAACATTTAATATTTCTGCAATAGTTAAAATGTCATTAAATATATCTTCTATAGAATTTGGTTCAACTGAAATGACCCTAGAAGACAACCCTGTTATGTTTTTTAGTGCGTTTTCTACATCACTTAAACTAACAGCGCATACTTCACATTGCGATTGAGTAAAAATTATATCAGGCTTTAATTCTTTTAATAATTTTTCATTTATGTAATAAATCGAAAGCGCACTTTGAACTAAAGATTTGACCTCATCATCAACTTCCCTACTTGTTCCATCAACATTAAACTTTGGGATAGTACAAATAGGTAAATCAGAAACCTCTTCTGGGTAATCACACTCGTGCGAACGGCCAACCAATCTATCTCCACAACCAAGAGCATATATGATCTCTGTAGTGGATGATAGCAAAGATAGGACCCTTTGTTTCATAATTTAGACTAAAATATAATTTATTGTTATCTTACAAAAGTTTATAGATTTTAAAATACAATCTATTTAAAAATTTCATGTTAAAACATCATAAAAGGCTCTTTTTGAGCATTATATTTTTCTTGTTATTTGTTTCATACAACTGTGTCAAGTTACATACAGTGAAAAACAATGATTTAAATTATAATCTTCATACCTTTTATTATGCTTGGTATGGGAATAAAGAAATTGATGGGAGTCAAAGACATTGGAATCACGAAGTTTTGCCACATTGGTCAAATAATACCTGGAATGATTTACCTGACTTTCCCGGCGGTGAGGATATTGGTGCAAACTTTTATCCCAAACTAGGTAATTACAGCAGTAATGATGTAAACACAATATCGAAACATATAGACATGATTAAACAAGCAGGTATTGGAGTAATTACTCTTTCATGGTGGGGAGAGGATACATTTGAAGATAAAAACGTCAAATTAATTATGGACATAGCCGACGCTCAAAGAATCAAAGTCAATTTTCATCTTGAACCCACAAAAGATAGAACGGCTGAAAAAATAGTCGAAATGATTCAATATATTTTAGATAATTATGGAAATCATAATTCATTTTATCGTTTTAATGGTAAGCCATTATTTTATGTTTACGATTCTTACCACATAGAAGCTAAAGATTGGGCAACAATACTTTCCATAAAGGGTGAAAAAACTATTAGGGGCACAGATCTAGATTCCTACATTATAGGTTTATGGGTGCACAAAGAGGAAGAAGATTATTTTATTAATGGAAATTTTGATGGTATTTACACCTACTTTGCAAGTGATGGCTTTACATATGGTTCATCCTCCAAAAATTGGGTTTATTTATCAGAATGGGCAGTAAAAAATAAAAAACTCTTTATCCCATGCGTTGGCCCTGGTTATTCAGACAGCAGAATACGACCTTGGAATACGCAAAATTTTAAATCAAGAAATGAGGGTAAATATTATGATTCAATGTTTGAGAGTGCTATCGCTTCAAATCCAAGTATCATTGGAATAACCTCATTTAACGAATGGCACGAAGGCACACAAATTGAACCAGCTATCCAAAAGAAAATAAAATCATTTGACTACGAAAATTATTACCCTCTTGATGAAAACTATTATTTAAATAGGACATTTTACTGGTCCAAACAATTTATCAAATAACTATATAAACAATAATACATCTTAATTTTTGATTTAAATTTCATATTAATTATTATATACTAAACACAACAAAGAAGAAAAAAATGAGCAAAGAAAATTCTAAAGTTGGGGTACTAATTCCCGGTATGGGTGCAGTTGCAAGTACGTTTATTTGCGGAGTCATAGCTTGTAACAAAGGCCTCTCAAAACCAATAGGTAGTATGACACAAATGGGGTCAATAAGATTAGGAAAAAGGTCTGAAGACCGTTCCCCAATAGTCAAAGATTTTGTACCTGTTGCAGATATGGAAAATCTAGTCTTTGGAGGTTGGGACATCAACGATGAAAACGTTTATGATATCAGCATTCGATCAGAAGTTCTTGATAAAACACTATTGGATGAAATAAAGCCAGAATTAGAAAATATTAATGTATTTAAAGCAGTATTTGATAAAGAATATGTAAGGCGTTTAGAGGGAGACTGGGTTAAAACGGGTAGTTCAAAAATGGATCTTGCAGAGCAAGTAATGGATGATATCAAAGCATTTAACAAAAAAAATGATATATCATCAAATGTAATGATATGGTGCGGAAGTACAGAAATTTATTTTGAACCATCAGATGTTCATTCATCAATCGAAAAATTTGAAGAAGGCCTTAGAAATGATAGCCCAGATATATCACCAAGTATGATATATGCATATGCTGCGATTAAACTAGGGATTCCTTATGCAAATGGTGCTCCAAATTTATCTGCAGATATTCCTGCATTAATTGAGCTTGCGGAAGCCACAAAAACTCCAATTGCAGGCAAGGATTTTAAAACAGGTCAAACTCTCATGAAAACTATACTGGCACCAGGATTAAAAGCAAGGCAACTTGGAATAAGTGGTTGGTTTTCGACAAATATCTTAGGGAACAGAGATGGAGAAGTTCTAGATGATCCTGATGCTTTTAAAACAAAAGAAGAAAGTAAATTGGGAGTATTAGATACAATTTTAGAACCTGAAAAAAACCCTGACTTGTACAGCGACATCTACCACAAAGTAAGAATAAACTATTACCCTCCTAGAGGTGACGATAAAGAAGGCTGGGACAACATTGATATATTTGGATGGTTAGGATATCCAATGCAAATTAAAGTGGACTTCCTGTGTAGAGATAGTATCCTTGCTGCTCCGATTGTATTAGATCTCATACTATTTTTAGATTTAGCAAAAAAATCAAACATGAGTGGAATCCAAGAATGGTTATCCTTCTATTTTAAAAGCCCAATGGCTTTACCTGGCTTAGATCCTGAACATGATATTTTCGTACAACTTGCAAAGTTGAAGAATACACTTCGCCACATTATGGGCGAGGAACTAATTACTCATTTAGGGCAAGATAAATAAGAAGAAAATAGTTAGTTGAAGTTAGTAATTATAGCTGCGGGGTTAGGCTCTAGGCTATCATCGGTTTCAAGTGGTACCCCTAAGTTATTAATGCCTATTTTAGGGACACCACTTATCAAAAAATTATTATCAAATTGTATTGATGCCAAAATTGATAACATTGTTGTTGTTACAGGATACAATAATCACATCATTGAAAAATATTTAAATGATCTATCTACACCTGTTAAAATTGATATTGCATATAATCCAGATTGGAAACTTGCAAATGGTATAAGTGTTCTAGCTGCAAGAGAATGTATTTCCAAAGATGAAGAATTCATGATTTCCATGAGTGACCATTTTTACAATAGTGAATTATTAAAACTCATTAAATCACAAAGTATCGAAAATACCATCGCTAGCGTTGGTGCCGATTATAAAATAAATGAAATTCACGATATAGATGATGGAATGAAGTTAGATATAGATGAAAATTCACATTTAATAAATGCAATGTCAAAAAACCTTGATACTTATAACGCAATTGATTGTGGTATTTTTAAATGTAAATACAGTTTTTTTGATTACTTGATTCAAGCAAAAGAAGAAGGAAATTGCTCCTTGTCTGATGCATGCAATTTATTAATTGAAAAGAACTCAATGGGTAGCGTTGATATAAAAAATTATTCTTGGATAGATATTGATACCCCAGAGGCTCTAGCTTTCATTGAGCAAAACCCTGAAAAATATAAATAGAAAATGAAGAACGTATATTATTTTGCTAACCAAGTTTATCAATATGGTCATGCTAAGCCAATATATGATAAGACCGGTGGAACCTTCATTGTAAATAAATTAAATAGAGCGGCAAGATTTAAATACTATCTTCGTTTTACAGAAAAAAAAGATCCTGGATTTTTAGGGGCACCAAGAGTTATTCGTAAACCAAAAAATGAAGTTTATGATTTAGAAGGAGTAATCATATCAGGGTCTAATTCAGAAATAAAACATGATAAAAAAAAGTCTATCTCTATTTTTATAGGTCATGGTGCAGGTGATAAAAAATTTGGAGGATCTGGAAATACCCTTGAGACATATGACTTTCATTTTGTATCTGGCCCAAAACACATTCATAAACAAAAAGATATGGGCATCCACATCCCTGAAGAAAAATTAATAAAAATAGGTTATCCTAAATTTGATGATTATGTAAATGACCGCATAGATAAAGAAAAATATTTTAATTTTTTAGGAGTTAAAGATAAAGAAAGAAAAAATATACTTTATGCTCCTACTTGGCGATGGGGTAATGGCACGTTAGACAAGTATGGTAAAAAATTCATCCGAGCCCTCGATAGTGATTACAATTTGATTATAAGACCTCATTTTCATGATAGAAATAAAATAAAAATTTTAAAACTATGGGCGAAGTATAACGGGTTTAATAATGTCTATTTTTCTAATCCAGCTAAAATCATTAAAAATAGCACCATGAACGATTTTGCAATCTCAGACCTAATGATAAGCGATACTTCCTCAATTATTTATGAATATTTAATTACAAAAAAACCTATCATCATTGCAAATAATGATTATGACCAACTTCATAATATGCCAGACGAATTAAGCGTTCTTTCAATAGCAAAAAGCTATGATGGTGAAAAATCTTCAATAAGTGAACTTGTCAAATCTGATCTAGAAGATAAAAACCTTATTAACATTTATGAAAAAATGCTTAATAATTGTTTCTATTTTAATGATGGCAAGAGCACAGATAGAGCTGTTGAGTTCATAAAATCAATAAAATAAGATTAAATAGAATCTCTATAAAATGGAATAAACTTATTCTTTCCTTCAAATTTTTTTGTGCCATTAACATAGCTAAAATATTTTCTACATTCACACGATAAATATTCAATATCAATTGGCAAGAATTCTCGCTTAGCATCAGGCCAATACTTTTTTTGTAATGTTATCATTTTTTCACACGTGTCTTGATGATTAGCTAGACCTAGGAATTCTTGAAGTCTATCTAAATATGCTACAGCACCTATCCCCGTAGGTACAGGACTAGTTGGTTTTATTATATCTGGTCGAAACCATGATATGTCAATTATTGCCATAAATATTGGAAAATCATTTGCCATTTTAAATTTATCATTTACTATATCTGTAGCAATAATAACATTACCATCAGCACTACTAATTAGATCTGCTAATGAAGTTTTTATATCGTCAAACAACTCTACAGCAGAGTTTAATCTAGAGTGCTCTTTATCATCCCAATTTATTGGCTCCACCGGGTAAGCATTAAAATTGCACCATTGCTCAAAACTGTTTACCTTTTCTTTGAGCATTTTTTTATTAGTAAATATCTTATTAGATATACTATCAATTACTTCTTGTTTATTGCACCACCTTGCAAAGAATAAAGCCTGTACTAATAATGGTAGATCATCTTTATATCTACCAGCAAAATTTAGTATGGATCTACTTACTCTATCGTCCTCCCTGAAAACATTTAAAAATCTTCCATTTTGAAATATTATATCATCTGACCATGGAAAAGGCTCATTTTTTTCCCGCTTTATTCTAATTTTTTCTCTTTCCTTACAAAAATTAAAAAAATCATAAACAGGATCTTTTATATCTAATCCATCCAAAGCATTTGCATAAGGGTTGATAAGTTCATTTTTCATCTTTAACAAATCCCTTCCAATTTTTCATATAATCTATAAAAACTTTACTCAAATCCGCTTTACGAAGATCTTCAGAACTAAATGGCATCTTTTGAGGGGAATAATCCTTGATATTTAGGTTAGCTGCCCATTCAGGATGAGGGATAGCCACTCTACCAACGCCAATTAAATCAGCTCCTTGATTCATTACAGCTTTTGCATCTTTTGTTGACCAAATTCCTCCTGTGCTAATTACGGTTGGTAAATCATCAATACTTTGGGTAAACCATTCAGTTAATGTTCTTTTATCTTTGGGGTAGCCAGTGGAGCTTTTAAAGCAATCCCAGCAAGATAAATGAATGAAATCAATTTCAGTCTTCGTTAATAATTTGACTAGCTCAAGACTATCATCTAAATGAATACCTAGTTCCTTTATCTCAGGAGATATTCTAACTCCAACAATAAATGATTCAGGGACTACTTTTTTAATCTCCTCAATTATTCTTAATAAAAATTTTGCCCTATTATTTATACTACCACCCCAGTTATCTTTTCTTTGATTTGTCTTCTGACCTAGAAATTGAGAAATTAAATAACCATGCGCGCCATGAAGTTCTATTCCATCAAAGCCTGCTTTTACGCACCTCAAAGCTGCTGAACTAAAATCATAAATCAGTTGTTCTATTTGCTTGATACTGGCAGCTTCAGTAAATCCTGTTGATGACAGATCGCTTGGTATGATGCTAGCAGATATTGGAACTTGGCCAGTTAGCTTTTCAGGAGCCCTCATCCCTCCATGAAATAATTGAGCAAAAATAAGACTATCGTATTTATGAATATTTTTAGTCAGTAAGGTTAATCTATCAATGAAACTATCTTCAAATACTCCAAATTCACCTTCCCATCCTTGACCATATTTTGAAACATGTGTTGCTGCTGTTGTGATAATGCCAAAACCATCCTTTGCTCTTCTTGACAACCATTTAATTTCTTGATTTGAAATTACTCCATCGCCATGGCTTTGCTTGTTTGTCATAGCAGCTAGAACAGAACGATTTTTAATCTTCTTTTTAGTTCTTGGAAATGTATACGGTAAATGAGGCTCAGATTTGTTTAACATTTATACACCTAACGTTTACCAAGATCTTTAAGAATATCATAAACAACTTTTGGTTTATTTGTAATAATGCCATTAGCACCTATTGAAACTGCATGCATGATATCTTTAGAGTTATCTATTGTCCAATAATGCACTTCTAAATCCATTTTTTGTTTTTCTTTTATCCAATCAGGAAGATTCATACCATATTTTTTAATTGTCTCAGAATAAAACGGAAGTTGAAATGCGTCAAATTTATTTTTATAAAAAGGAACCCAACCCCAAAACATCATCCTCTTTATATCGCTTCTTGATGCTGCTGTAGCAATTTTATTTTTAGTCAATTTTCTAAATTTTTTAATAACCTCATAGTGTGATGATACAACAAGGATATTATCTTGCATATTATATCTACTTATTAATTCTATGAGTTTTATAAGACCACTTGCGTCCGGGTCCTTTATTTCAATGTTAATCCTTTGTTTGGGAAATTTCTTAAAAATTTGTTCTAATGATGGAATATAATATTGAATATTATTAGACCTTATAATATCAGGGTTATTTTTATAAAATCCAAAACCAGCATCAAAATTTCTGATTTCTGATAACGAAACATCACCAATACTTATATCTATACCTGTTATTCTTGATAGGTTCTCATCATGAATAACTGTCCAGATTTCATCTTTAGTCTGCCAAATATCTAACTCAATTATATCAGCGCCTTGATTAATTGCTAATTCAAAAGCTTCAATTGTATTTGGAGGTAATTCAAGAGACGATCCTTGATGAGCAATTATCTGTGGACAAGGACAGTCAAAATAAGACTTACTATTTTGTGAAAATAAACTACTTAGCGAAACTAGAGCAAAGCAAACTACATATTTTAACTGATCGTATTTAGTTAGCAAAAATACTTTCTTAATTAATAATCAATTGGGTCAAACATCGTCCCTATTTCTGTGGTCCCATTTGCTCTATATCGTTGGCCAGTCTCAAGATCTTCTATTATCCATTTAGTAGGACATTTTGTCTTAATAATTAATTGAACAGATGAATCTAACTCCTCAGCCTCTTCACCATTTTTTAATTTTCTATATTTAGCCATAATTACTCCATTTATTATGCATATTATTCTTTATTCAATATATAATCCTTTAGCAGTGCTTTGCATCCAATCATCTATATTTTGGTTGACATCATCTATTTGGACCAAATGATTCAATTCACCATTAACCCAAACACAAGCGCTTTCTATACTATAACTGTCTAGTGTGTCTCTAGGAACTTCACCAACTACAACTACATTACCGTCAGCTATCTTTATATCATAAGCAGCACCAGTACCATATTCTGTTCTCATTCCTTCTTCAAGATCATGCAAATTTCCATTTTTCCAATATTGCGGTGTATACCCTCCAGTGGGGCCTTCTTGCCCAGTATCGCCAAACCAATCGCGGTAACCAGCGACATATATATCTTGCCCATCTATCGTTATTGCATTACCCACTGCACCATAAACATCCATAGTTGAGGCTCCTAAAGGAAGATTTGTTCTAGTGGTATGACGCCAATATGCTGGAGTTGGTGTATATCCTGCAAAATTTGATGTCTTGAGTACATATCCGCCATAGTATCTCATATTACCATCCATAAAGGCAATGTCATATACCTCCCCGTCACCACCGCTTGGCACTGGTAAATTCGTACGATTATTACCATCTTTCCAAAAACAAGGTATTACATAATGATGATTATTCATGTAATAGCCGCCAATGTATACACTGCCATTATTTCTAATTCCGATTGCGAAAGCTTGAGAATCGCGATTTACAGTCAAGTCGATCTTTTGCCCATTTTCCCAATAGCAAGATCCATTATTATACCAACCAGCTACATACACATCATCACCATTTACAGCAATAGCTTCAGCTTCTCCACCCAAACCAGGTAAATCATATCGTTGTTGATTGACCCAATAGCACGCATTGTAGCTTTCGCTGGTACCAGAAATATATACATCACCATTTGATACTGTAATATCAGTAGCCCATGCTCCTCCTGGTAGTTCATTTCTTACACCATCAACCCAATAACATGCTGTCATATCCCCAGCAGAATTGTAAGAACTACCTGCTATGTAAATTGTTCTATCTGGTATAAGTCGATCAACTGAGCTTTTTTGATCACTATCTTTTTCACAACTATAAAAGAATAAAAACATTGCAAACAAGGGTATATATTTATTTTTCATCAATAACTAATTCCGCTTTAATTAAACTCGTTCAAGATAAACCAAATGTATTTTTTATGCCTGAAATAACATATTCTATTGCTAACGCTCCTAATAATAAGCCAAATACTCTCTGGATAACACTTAATAAAGATAAACTTATTATCTCAACAAGCTTAGAGGATAACCACATACAAACTCCAGCTAAAATTACAGAGAGCATCACAGGTAAAAAGCTAATAACTCTACTAATTAATTCAGGCTCAGATTTTTCTGCGATTAGCATAGTTATTGTAATCGCACCAGGTCCAGCAATAAGTGGAATTGCTAAAGGAAAAGTAGCTAAGGATATAGCAGAAATTTCATCAATTGCTGAATCTGCTAAATTTTGCCTTCTTTCATCTCGCTTCTCAAAAACCATTTCAAACGCAATGAAAATGAGAAATAAACCACCAATTATTTTAAAAGAATTTATATTGATTCCCATACCATTTAATAATGCTTGCCCCAACAGTGAAAAAAAGAGAAGAATGATGAATGATATCAATGTGGCTCTCAAATAAATGCGCTTGATTTCATTTTTTTTTAGCCCATGAGTTATACCTGCAAATATTGGTATGAGAGCGAAAGGATCAATCGCTACAAAGATAAGTAAAAAATTATTCAAAAATGTCGTTGCAGAAGAATCAGCCATCTAAAAATTTACTTACTTTGAAAGTAATTTTAGAAGATTTGAATTAAGAAAAAAATTTATATTTATGAACCACTTTGAAATTTTTTATCCATCAAAAAAATACTTATACAAAGAAATAAAGTTAAAATTATAGAGCCTTCAAAACCGAAGCTTCCGCCTGTAAATAAAACATGACCAGCTAACTTTTGCTCAAACAAACTATTTATTTTATTGCCACTAACTTCAAAACCATATATCGGTCCTTGCAAATAATTCCATACTAGGTGAGCCCCTATGGGAAACCATAGATTATTTTTATGAACTGTGTATATACCTAAAAATATTCCCGCAAGGAATAAATTGACCATAGGTAATACTCCTATATTGGGGTTGCCAATATGCATTAACATAAAAACCAAGGATGATATAGCAAGAGCAATATACTTGTTAAAAGATTGGCTTAAATTTTGAAGAATATACCCTCTTATTGCGATCTCTTCATTCAATGATACGATTATAAAAAGAAAAAGATAAAATATCTGATCGTACAAAGAGAAATAAGTCAAGTCTACTTTAATTAGGTTAAAAACAAATAATATTAAAAACCCTGAACTTATGAGTACACCTCCAGCTAATAATCCTTGAAATAAATCTTTTTCATAATTGACAAGTCTCAGACCAATTGAAGTAAAGCTTTCTTTATTAACGAATGTTTGAAAAATCCACACTGTAAATAGAGTTCCTAATAATTGGCAAAACATCATTAACAGCATCATTTTGTTTTGCATAATTAATTCAGGATCGGATATAAATTCTTCAAAACCGTATTCACTAAATTGTGAAACAATTAAAATTCCAATAAGATCAAAAAGAGCAACTATGATAAAAAAAGAGAAAAAGAAGAAAAGTGCTCTTAACCATCCTTTTTTAATTAGCAGAGGTTGAGTTTCCATAATT
>ENA-OSEY01000552-OSEY01000552.1-marine-metagenome-genome-assembly--contig:-NODE-552-length-27196-cov-4.061027_pt1 | contig 27196 bp, 19 predicted proteins | sample MGYA00248465_ERZ534230 | MGnify/ENA primary metagenome ERZ534230 (study PRJEB26409, sample SAMN06344110) | marine metagenome | isolation source: Sea water from surface | place: Atlantic Ocean:Southern...
ATTTTCTGACTTCTGTGCGTTTGTGACTTTATTCTTTGAGTCTTTCTGCCTTCCTTTTGCTAGCTAGTTTCCTTTTTGAAATGTCATTTAACATTTTTTAATTGAACGAGTGTATTACATGATTGTATCGAGTAATATTTTCGACCTAACAGTGTGTTAGTATAAATTGAGGGTGGGCAGTTTGTTTTGAAAATTTTCAGCGCATTCACGTAATTTTTGATCATTTTGCCTCCCTCTTTTTATTTTCTATGTATGTGTTTTTATGTGATCACTATTATTTTTTAGGTGCTATTCCGGCTGAATTTTGACCACTTCTATTTCAACTCTTCTGTCATCCTGGGGCTTTTTATTCAAAGGGTATTTACCTTGGAAACCCACATATGACAATCGAGTTGAATCAATACCATTTTGAATTAAAAAATGATAAATTGTTTTCGCTCTATCTTCAGAAAGAGTGGGGTTGGTATCAGGGTAAACCCGGTCTTTTTCATAATTATTCGGATCGTAAATATGCCCTTGTATTTGAATGTAATAGGACTTGTTTTTGGACAAATCCTCCACCAACTTAAGTAAGGTGGGTTCAGATTGGGGTAAATAAACTGGTGAATCTGGGTAAAAGCCAATACTTTTGATAGTCATCTTTTCTCCAGCTGCAAATTCTGATATCGAAGCCGTATGTACTAATCTACTGTACACTGCATATCGCATTACTGCCTTTCTATTTTCAATTAATTGATTTTTATAGTCCTTTTCTTTTCTTGTTATAATTTCACCTTTACCCACTACCTCTGTGGGAATTTTTAAATTCTCATTATGAATAAACTGATGAATATAATTTGCTCTATCTGTAGAAAGGCGATGATTGTATTCATGACCGCCAATTTCATTTGCATAACCTATAATGGACATATTTGTAATGGAATAATTGGCTAAAATAGAATCATGGAATATGGTTAGCTTATTCTTTTCTAAATCGGTTAATTCACTTTTATTGTGTAGAAAAAAAGCTTCGTATTCAATTATTTCCTGTTGAGCCACTAACCCAGTGGATAGAAAAACAATTAAGAAAAGTAATATTGAACCAAGTTTCATCTAATCAATCTTTGTATTGATTCAGCTTTAGTCGTTTTTTGATAGCTTCCAAGTGTTCAGCTTTTTTAGTATCCCTCATTTTCTTTGCTGATTTAGTAAAATATTTATGTTGAGTTAAAAATTTCACTTGAATTTCATCCCAAAGTCGATCACTATTAATTTTACCGTGATCTCTTAATTCCCTTCTAAGGGTTTCAGAAATTTCAAAAAAATCATCTCTACCTAAGTAGTCTAAGTCTGCATCGCAAATTATTTGCTCTAATTTATTTTTAGGATTATGAGGGATTATGGTAGCGTAAATAAGCTCCTTGACTTGTTCAATTTGTTGATCTGTGTAACCATAAATTGGTAATATTTCTTCTGCTAATCTTGCGCCAATGGGTTCATTTTTATCGTACTCTTCTACAAAGCCAGCATCGTGATAGGTTGCGGCAGATTTTAAAACAAAAATATCTTCATCCATTACTCCCTCCAAAATCGCTATTCGTTCTACCGCCTTTACTACATCATATGTGTGGTGAATTCCGTGATAGTGAAGATTATCAGGTAGGCCATCTTTTAAAACTTTTATTATATGTCTCTCTGCCTTGCGGTAGTTAATACTACTGTATATGTGCAAGTCAACATATTCTCTAAATTTCTTATTTGGTGTTATTCCTTCCGATTTTAAAGAAAGATGTGGCTTTATTCCTTCTACAAAATACATGGAGATATCACCCGTATTTTTGGTTGGAATTTTTCCTCTATCTATACATTGGAAATATGGAAAAATCTGCTCATAAGTGGATTCTGATACGTTTACTTTCCATGTTTCACCACTGGTTTCAATCCGCTGGGCAATATTTACCGTACTGCCCCAGACATCATATGCAATCCTCTTAGACCCAATAACTCCTGCAATAACATCACCAGTGTGAATGCCGATCCTTAGCTCCCAAAACCCTTCACCTCTTTCAATAGATTCTTGTTTTAACCGCTCCATAAATCGTTGAATCTCTAAAGCTGCTAAAACACAATTAATGGGGTTTTCTTTATCTCTTAGTGGAACGCCACCAACAGCCATGTAAGCATCACCCATAGTTTTTATCTTCTCTATTTGATATTTTTCAATGATTTTATCAAATTCCCTAAAAAGATTATCTAAACTTTTAACTAAACGATCTGGATCCATCGTTTCAGCCACTTTACTAAAATCTTTTATATCGGTAAACATCACGGTTACCTTGCGATATTGTCTGGTTTTAGCAACTCCCTTATTTTTTAATTCATCTGCTGTTTCTTGAGGTAAAATATTTAAGAGTAACTTATCTGCTTTTTCTTTTTCACGCTCTATTTTTTTGTTTTGAATTTCAATTTGATTTTTCTGTTTAGTTATAGTTTTTGTTCTCCTTTCAACTAAGAAAGCCAATCTCCTCTGCTGCCTTTTAATTGATTTTACCCTTAAAATGTATACAAGCCAAGTTAAGAGTAATAAAAACACACCAAGGGTAATATAAAACTCCCATGTAAACCAAAAAGGTGGTGAAACTATGATTACAATTTCCTTAGGAAGGGACCATACTCCATCCACATTAGATGACCAAACTTTAAAGACATACTCTCCTGCGGACAAATTAGAGTAGTTTATCGTATTGGTTTTCTTCATATTCATAGGGGCATCATACATGCCACTTAAATGAATCTTAAACTCATTACTTTTTGGGTCAGAAAAATGTAAACTCGAAAATGTAAATGCTAAATCGTTTTGAAAAAAAGTAAGCAAAATGGTGTCAACAGCGTAAGGGTTCTTGTTAGTCAGGAAATTTTCAAATTTCCCATCATTTAACCATTTGATGTCAGTAATTAGTGTTCTTGGCGCTGTTTTGTTGAACATAATTTCTTTAGGGGAGAAATAATTAAACCCATTAATACCTCCAAAATAAATTCTTCCACTTATGCTCTGATAAAATGAGTTGTTATTGAACTCATTGCTCTGAAGGCCGTTTCCCTCATTATAATTTCTGAAGGAATTACTTTCTGTAATGAATTCTGATATACCAAAATTTGTGCTTATCCACAGATGACCATTTGCATCTTTTATAATTCCATAAATATTGTTGTTGGATAATCCCTCAGATTCAGAAAAGATGTCAAACGTATTGGTTTTAAGATTTAGTTTATTAAGGCCCCCTCCAAAAGTTCCTACCCAAAGCGTATTTTCATCTCCTTCACATATGGACAAAACCGTATTATGACTAATACAATTTTCCGCTTCTTCATTCGACTTAAACTGAACCAATTCAAAATTACTAATACTTAAATTTTCTTCTGTTTGACTCAATTTGCAAAGCCCCCCCCCATCAAATCCTAGCCAAATGTCATTATTGGATGAAAAAAGGATTCTTCTGCATGGGTGATCAGGAAATAATGTATCTGAAAAAGTTTCAGTATTAAATGATAATGAAGTTTTTTGCTTTAAATCAAACGCATATAATCCATTTTTTGTTGCTGCCCATAATTCATCTTTATTTCTAAAATTAATATCAAATACGGGTTGATTTAATTCATCCAGATGAGGAGAGAATTTTTCAAAAAAACCATGATTTGAATTAGGGTTAAAAGTGTAGATACCAGAATTCGTCCCAACCCAAAACTGTTGATATTCATCTACATAAATATCCCAAATATCATTGTTAGCGGCTAAAAACTTGTTTTCAGAATAAAAAGGGTAGTTTATAGTCACTTTGCTAAGTATATTAACTTTAGAGAGTCCTTTTCTCGTTCCAACCCATACGATGCTATCATTCTCTTCATAAATAGTCCATATATTTTTATCGTCCAACTTTTCTTTGCCTCCTACATTATTTGTTACAAGAGAAAAATTTTGCTTTAACGGATCAAAATAAGACACCCCTTCAGCCGTAGTAATCCAAATATTTCCAGAAAAATCCTGGAAAATATCAAAGATCATGTCGCTTGAAATCGAATTTAAATCAAAAGTATTATTTCTATAATTCTTGATGAATTCGTCATTTTCACTCGTTATAGAAACCCCATAGAGGCCTTCTCCTCTTGTACCTGCCCATATATGATGCAAATCTTCACAGAAAATAGAAGAAATAATTTTGTCAGTTAAAATCTTATTTGTGATGCCATTTTCTAGATCATCAAAATTGAATACCCCTTTATTTGTAGCTACAAATAATATAGAATCATTGTAATTATATATATCGTTTACTGTGTTATCTAGTAAAGACTTGTTCCATATTTCAACAGAGCTAAATGCATCTGTTTCATCATTATATTGGTAAATCCCATCCCCTTTTGACACCACAAATAATTGATTTTTAAATGTCAATACTTTAACCCATGAATTTGTGGTAAGTCCTTTTGAAGGACCGTAGAATTGAAGGCTATCATCTTCTAAACGGTATCTTAATAACCCTGATTCCTCGGAAGCCATCCAAATAAAGTTATTTTTACACTCATGGAGGTCCACAATGTTTAAGTTACCCGATAATTTACCCTTATTAACACGATTAAACTGCTGATCCAAAGTGTGCTTATAATTAAGACCACCATTAAGCGTAGCAACCCAAAGGATATGATCTTTTGACTCTAGTATAGATGTCACGTAGGAGTTTGAAAGGGTAGATTTATTTTTTATTTGATGTTTATAATGTGTGACATTAATGCCATCGAACCGATTCAATCCATCTTGAGTTCCTAACCAAATAAAACCATAGTGATCTTGAATTATGGCGTTAACGGAGCTTTGGGACAGCCCCTCTTTTAGTGTTAACCGTTGGAATCTTAAATTATCTACTTGGCCTGAAGAAATACCAATTAATAAAATGAAAAAAAGTATGCTGTAAAATCGAATGATTAACATAATAGAAAGGTTAGTCCACCTCAACCCCAAAAATCACAATATCATCAACTTGACTGTAACTACCTTTCCATGCCTCAATTTTTTGATCTAACAATTGTTTTTGAGTTTCCATAGACTCATTCACTGTATTTAACAATGTCTCTTTGAATTGCCTATACATGAACTTTTTTCCTTTAAGACCACCGAATTGATCTGCATATCCATCGGAAAAAATATATATTTTATCTCCTTTTTTTACATCAAGTTCGTGGGTGTTATAATGATTTTCACCTGCCGTAAAAGAACCAATTGCAATTTTATCTGTTTTGACTATTTCTAGTTCACCGTCACGTATATGATAAACTGGATTATAAGCCCCTGCAAATTTTAATTTCATGGTTTTTTTATTTAATGAGCAAAGGGTAATATCCATGCCATCTCTTACTGCATTTTCATCAGTGTGTTTATTTAATGCTAGGTTCGCATAATTGTTAAGATCGTCTAGGATTAGACCAGGATCTGTTAACTTATGTTCACTAACAGCACTATTTAATCCATTTGCTCCAACAAGACTCATAAATGCTCCAGGAACTCCATGACCGGTACAATCTACCGCAGCAAACATACATTCATTTTTTGACTTACTTACCCAATAAAAATCGCCTGAGACAATATCCTTCGGCTTGAACAAGACGAAGGAAGAAGGAAAATATTTCTTTATCACTACTTCTGGAGGAAGAATGGAGTTTTGTAATCTTTTCGCATATCGAATACTATCTGTTACATCATTATACAGTTCCTCTAACTTTGCTCTCTGAGAATCTATTTCATCCTTCTGCTTAACTACTTCTTCTGTTCTTTCTTTTACTTTTTGTTCTAGTATGCGCTCTGTTTCTGCTAATTCATCTTTCATCTTTAGTAATGCATGACCTAAAACATCTTCATCACTTAAAGGTTCGTAAGAATAACTAAAATTACTTTGACCTACCTCGTGAGCAAATTCTGCTGTTTTCTTTAATCCGTCTACAAGATTTATCATTGCCTTTGACATTTCACCAATTTCGTCATTACCCACTTTAACATTTCTGTAATTTGGAAATACTCCTTTTCCTAATGCCAAGAGAATAGTTTTCAATCTCTGAACCGGCTTTGTTATACTGAGGGTAGTTAAAAAGGCAATAAATATGGTGCCTATTACCAAGATGATTCCAATAAAAATAATGCTATTGATAAGCTGAGAGAAACTTTGATTAGTTTCTTGTTGTTGCAGTTTTGCAATCTTTCCTCTGTTTTGAGCTAACGTACTGATTTCATCGTACAATTCATTAAAACTTTCATTTGTACTGGTTTCGAATTGTGTTTGTGCAATAAAAAACATGTCATAACTTTCCATGCTACTTAAAATGAATCTTATGTTGTCGTTGTAATCAGCAATAAGTAAATCAAGCTGTTGCTTAATCAAAATAATTTTTACTTTACCCGTATCATTTTCCAACCAGCTTTCCGACAATTTCAATATAGAACTGTAATCACTGAATAAAACAGAGTCTAACAACAAAGCGGCATCTAATTTAAAAGGCCAATCCGGTTGCTTGGCTGATTCATCATTTGCCCACTTCTGCATATGTGAATGGGTAGTTGCTAAATCATCTTTTAGTTTATTAATGGCAAAAAGTGAGGGTTGATCGACATTTAGAAATTTATCATTGGATTTGATAGCATCATTCACAACAGTAAATGTGTATATAAAAACTACCAATAAGAGTAATACTACAACGCCAAAACCTCCACCTATTTTTTTTCCTACAGAAAATCTCAATGCTAGTCGTTATTAGAATTAGAGTTCTTTAGATCTCTGTAAAGGTTGTAATATTTGATATGCTGCTCCGTATCATTCAAACTATAATATACGGCAGCTATCCCATGAACAATAGCTTCATCCGTGGGCTCCATTTTATAAACCTTTTTTAAGTATGGTAGAGATTTCGTAAAATAATTAACCGCTTTTTCTTCCATTACAATCACAACTTCTAAATCCGCATCAACTGGTAGTTCTTTCATGATGGTTTCCACACCTAAATTGTGATACAGTATACCCAAGTTCTTATTGGCACTGTAATTATTCTCATCTATTGAAAGTACACATTGATAACTATCTATTGCCTTCTGTATAAAATGAATGGCGTTTTCATCATTATGATAAAGTTGCTTATAGATTTGAGCTAACATAATGCAGTGTTGGATTTCATATTGATTGAAGTCCACAGATTGACCGGTTATTTTTTTCAATGCTTTAAATTCTTGATAAAAATCAACCGCTTTAACATAGTTATTTGTATCTAAATAACTAACATAGTGGTTATAATAACCGTTAGCTAATACATTCAAAATTTCCTTATTATGCTCCAAATATTGATTATCCTTATCCAGTTCCATTGATTTTAATACAGACGATACAGCTTCTTTTCTAGCTTTAGATAAGGGAGATTTTTTGTCTACCTTTTGAAAAATATTGAAATTAATGAAGGCAGAAATATGCCAGAAATATGCATTAGTTTTTTGATCTGGGCACCTCAAAGTAACGGTGTCGATGTAAGCCTTTGCTTTAATGTACTCTCCAGCTTGATACTTTTCCAGTAACAACCTTTTTTCAGGACAATAATCTTGTGCTGAAATTGAGTTTGCCGTAGCAAATACAAATAGTAAACACCATATTCTTCTATTCAAAATCATATTGTTGAGTATGCCAATTTTGTAAGTGTTTGATCTATTTTAAAGCCGCTTTTTTCGGCTTTTGTTTTATTTATCTGGTATTTCAACCTGCTTTGTACATATATAAAATTAAACATTGAACCCGAAGAAACCAAATCATTCTCTTCAGACACTAATACGGTTTGTTGAGCTATTGATTTGTTTATAGCTGCAATAATGTCTTTATTCTTATTGATTACATAAAGTAAATGGCAATCTTCGATTTCACTAGGGTTATCAAAATATTTAAACTTAATGGCCTGACTACCAACGAGTTTATCAGTGTAAGATGAGCTCAATTGATCAAAAATATCTCTATTACCATAAATCCCGATATTGAAATCACCTTTAGTGTATTTTTCTGGCCAATATACTCTTCTAGCAAACTGGTAAATGTACACCCCTTTCATCTTAATTCTGGCTGCTTGGGCGTCTTTAGATATTGGAGATTGTGCACATAATAAGTTTGAACTCACACAGAAAAGAAGAATCAGAGATATGTTAATTAAGAATTTCAAATTATGTGTCTTCAAACAAAAGTAACAAACAAATCAAATACCGTGCCTTTTAGCGGTACTTCATTTTAAGCTTGTAATGCTTTTCACGGCTCTTCATAGCCTTTTTCTTTACGTACTCTTTGTTGTATTTATCTTTGATGGCTCGTTTTCGCTGCCGATAGCTAAAACTATCTGAGTCTACACCAGTAGGTTTTGATCTCATATTACCACTTGAATTAAATGGGTCATTTCTTAGTCCAACCAAACCCTTAGGATCGTGTATATTTCTAAAAGGATCTCTTAATTTTTTTGAGTTTGTCTTCATACTAGAGGTCAATCCCTTTTTATTTCTTTTCTTGATGGTTGATCTTTTAGATTTTTCCGAAAAGGGGTCTCGATATTGTGCCATTAAGTCATTAGAAACAAATAAAGGTCCACATGAAATTGATATGATAATTAATGCATTAAAACGCATATCTTATACTACATTTTCAACAGGCTCAAACTCATTTAAATCTCTGTCAAAAAGGTACAATCCTGCTTTATCATTACCTATCATATTCAACTTATCCAAAATGGTTCTAGCCATTGCCTCTTCTTCCAATTGTTCTGATACATACCATTGCATAAAATTATGAGTGGTAAAATCCTTTTCTTCTAAACATAAACCCACGATGTTGTTAATGCTTTCCGTAACATTTAGTTCATGCTCTAGCAGTGATTCAAAAACATTACTTAATGATTGAAAAGTAGTTGGTGGTTTTATAAGAGCTGGTATTACTGCAGCGCCCCCCCTTTCATTAATGAATTTTACTAGTTTAAGCATATGCAATCTTTCTTCATCACTGTGCTTATAAAGAAATGATGATGTCCCACTCAACCCTTGAGATTCAGCCCATGAAGCCATCGACAAGTAAAACTGAGAAGAAGATGCTTCGAGTTCAATTTGTTTATTAAGTGCTTTTTCTATGACTGCTTTTAACATATTTTTTTTTTCAAATGTAATTGTTTTAAGTAAGTTTAGAAACATTACAATTGTTAATCATACGCAAAAACTTTACATAAACTTCCGTTGAAAGAGGATATACTTCAAATTAGAGACTTACAGATTCGTAAAAAAGGCCATTCAAAACCGATTGTTGACAAAATAAATTTATCTATAAAACAGGGTGAAGTAGTGGCATTAGTAGGTGAATCTGGTGCTGGAAAATCAATTACTTCATTGAGTATTTTAAATCTGTTTAGTGAAGGATATGGGCTGGAAAGTGAAGGTAATATCTGTTTACTTAAAGAAAGTAAACAATTAAATATCACTGATGCTACTAGACAGGAGTTAAATCATGTTAGACAAAAACAAATAGGTATCGTATTTCAAGAACCACAATCAGCCCTAAATCCATTAGTTACTTGTGGTAAACAAGTTGGTGAATCTATTTTAATTTCTGAAAACCTTTCTTCTATTCATCTTTTACTGTGTCAACTTAGTTTAAAAGTGGAAAAAATCTTTTTCAATAGAATTACCGTATTGAAAGATAACCCACTAAAAATCATCAAAAAAAAAGTTATTTATTGGTTCGATAAACTAAATATTGACTCACCAGAACTGACATATAGTAAGTTTCCCCACGAACTTTCTGGTGGTCAAAAGCAACGTGTAGTTATTGCTATGGCTTTAATAAAAGAACCTAGGCTTTTAATAGCGGATGAACCCACAACGGCATTAGATAAATTTACCCAGGAAAAACTCATCCACGATTTAAAAACTTTGCAGAAAGAAAAAAACCTTTCTATTTTATTTGTTTCTCATGATCTCAATGCCGTCAAAGAAATTGCTGACCGAATTTATATCATGAAAGATGGTAAATTATTGGAATCTGGAAACGCTGATGCCATTTTTAAAAATCCAAAGCATTTTTACACAAGAGATTTGGTTGCAAGTTGTCCGCCCGATGACAAAAAATTGTCTGAACTACCCACTAGAAAACACTTTATGGGGTTTGACGATGAGGGATATTTTGGAGATGTCAATATGTCTCTTGATCAGCTGATCAAAAAGCTAACTGTAGATCCCAATGAATCCATTAAGAAGAGTGAAGAATTGATAAAAAATGACCCCATTTTAATTTTAAAACAGATAAATAAAACGTTTTCATCTAAAAAACAATCAAAAAAACATGTAGCAGTTCAAGAAATCTCATTCCATGTACATTGCGGTGAAACGCTGGGTATCATTGGTGAATCGGGGTCTGGTAAGACTACACTAGCAAAAATCATGGTTGGCATATTGAAGCCAAATAATGGAGAAATTTTATTTGAAAATAAAAACATAGAAAAGCTCAATAAAAAAGATTATAAATCTTTTAGAAAATCTGTACAAATGGTTTTCCAGGACCCATATACTTCACTAAATCCATCCAAAACAATTAAAGATATTCTTCAAGAGCCTATGGTAACGCACCGTATTGTACCCCAAAATCAACTTGGTGAACGAGTGAATACAATTTTAAAGCAAGTGGGGCTTGTCCAAGAAGTAAAAGATAGATACCCTCATGAGCTTTCTGGTGGTCAAAGACAACGGGTTTGTATTGCAAGAGCATTAGTAGTGAACCCCAAACTAATTATATTTGACGAACCGGTTTCTGCTTTAGATGTCTCCGTAAAAGCAGATATTTTGAATCTTTTGAACGAATTAAAAACAAAATTTAATCTTACTTATGTTTTTATTTCTCACGACTTAGCTATAATCCGATTTATAAGTGATCGAGTTTTGGTCATGAAAGAAAGTCAAAAAGTTGAAATTGGATTTACAGAGAGGATATATTCAAACCCCAAAGAGCAATACACACAAAAACTTTTGAGTTCCATACCCTAATTAATCACATTTTTTTAATTTTAAGAAAAAGAGCTTAACGACATGAATCGTTTATATAGGTATTATTTATTTCTATTATTAATCTTAGGTGTAGTACCATTTTTTAATTCTCAAACACTTATAAATGGAAAAATTACAGATGAAGAAACGGGGGAAGATTTAATAGGTGCATCTGTTAAAATTGTAAACTCTAAATATGGAACTGTTTCGGATTTTAATGGCGAATTCAAATTGCAAACAAACATTAAACCTCCTTTTGAAATTGAAGTGTCCTACATAGGTTATGATGCTAAAAACTTAACCATTTCCAATCAAAAATTTATTAAAGTTTCACTTCAAAGTTTAGATCTGGAATTGGACGCTGTCGAAGTTTTAGGAGGTATAAGTGAAAAACTTAAAGAATCTCCGTTGAGTATTGAAGCCATGAATATAAACGATATCAAAGAGACCTCAGCCACCAACTTTTATGAAGGGTTAAGCCACATGAAAGGCGTGGACTTGACTTCGGCAAGTTTGGGTTTTAGAGTCATTAACACTAGGGGATTCAATAGCACCTCACCTGTAAGGACATTACAAATCATTGATGGTGTAGATAATGCATCTCCAGGTTTAAATTTTGCTTTGGGAAATTTTTTAGGCGCATCAGAACTAGACCTTATGAAAGTGGAAATCATTTCTGGGGCTAGCTCAGCGTTTTATGGCCCAAACGCCTTCAATGGAGTAATTAGCATGGAAACCAAAGATCCTTTCTTATTCCCTGGGTTTTCCTCAAGTGTAAAATTAGGTGAAAGATTTCTTAATGAATATGCAGTAAGATATGCTAAGGTGATCAAAAATAAAGAGGGGAAAGATCGCTTTGCATTCAAATTCAATGTGTTCTACATGAACGCGGATGATTGGGTAGCGGATAATGAAGCTAGTGTTGCCGATCTTGAAACCAACATAAATAACCCTGGAGGTTATGATGCTATTAATAGATATGGTGATGAAAATCTCAATCCTACACTGAATCAGATGGTATATGGATTAGATGGAGAAGTTGATACGGCATCTATTATGCAATATCCTGGTCTTGATAGATGGCATAGAAGAGGATATTGGGAAAAAGATTTAGTAGACTATGACACAGAAAATTTAAAAACAAGCTTAGGACTTTACAGTTTATTTGATAATAACGTCATGCTTTCTGCTACTAGCAGTTTTTCAACTGGAACTACTGTTTATCAAGGAGACAACAGGTTTAGTCTCAAAGACATCCTTTTTTTCCAGAACAAAATAGAATTGAAAAAAGACAATGATTTCTTCATTAGATTATATGCTACTCACGAAGATGCAGGTAATAGCTATGATGCGGTCTTAACTGCTTTCCAATTACAAAATGCTACTGCACCAAATGAAAATCTTGAAGGTGAATCTTTCCACGAATTATACAAAACCTATTGGAAAGAAAATATTGCACAACGTGTTATTGATTTGGATCCTTCAATTAATTGGTCTCCTTATTTTGATCCCGTTACCCAAACCGCTTACCCTCCTGATTTTGCGGGGATTTTCAATGTTATCGAAAATATCCCACGTGATTCTTTAGACAGCTGGCACCAAGAGACTACGAATTATGCTAATGGAAGTCATCCCAACATGGGGGTTTTACCAAGCTTTGAAGTGGGTACAGAACGATTTGATTCTTTACTAAACAAAATAATTTCTACAGCTTCAGTGCTAGATGGAGGATCAAAAATAGTGGACAAATCTGCACTTTATCATGGCCATACAGAGAAGATATTTGATACCGAATTTGCAAAATGGACTATAGGGTCTAATTTTAGACTTTATACTCCAAAATCTGAAGGATCATTATTTAGCGATACTAATGGTGTAACTATAACAAATTCAGAAGTAGGAGGATACGTAGGGGTAGAAAAAAGTTTTTTAAGCGATCAACTTATTATCAAAGGATCTCTAAGGCTGGATAAAAATCAGAATTTTAGTTTAATTCCTACACAAGCTCTTTCGGGAATTTACAATATTAATGAAAATCATACGATTAGATCTACCTTCACTTCTGCTATCCGAAATCCTACTTTACTAAATCAATACATGTATTACAATGTGGGTAGAGCCAAACTTGTTGGGAACAAAGACGGATATCAGAACCTGTATACTTTAGAATCCATATGGGCGTATGCAACTTCAGGCAGAAATGCAGATTCTTTAGTCAACTTTAATGTCGATCCAATCAGTCCAGAGGAAGTTAAGTGCATAGAATTTGGGTATAGAGGTGTATTTGAGAATAAGATTTATATAGATGCTAATTATTATTATAACTGGTATCAAAACTTTATTGGTTTTGTTACTGGAGCAGAATTTTTCTACGACTTACAAAGCTGGGAAATACTAGATGTGTATAGAATCGCTACCAACTCTACAAAAACAATTACCACGCAGGGATTTTCTTTAGGCTTAAATTACTATTTAGATAGTAAGTATACATTTAATGGAAATTTTTCTTGGAATAAATTAAACAAGCAAATTGATGACCCTATAATACCTGCTTACAATACCCCAGAATTCAAATTCAATATTGGATTGTCAGGAAAAGACATTAGCATTGAGTTGAATGAAAAATCACTAATTAAAGATATTGGATTTAGTTTTAACTACAAGTGGGTTCAAGGGTTCTTATTTGAAGGGTCACCACAGTTTACAGGGGAGGTACCTACTTATGGACTTTTAGATTTGCAGGTAACAAAGAACATGAAAAAACAAAATTTAGCCATTAAAATCGGAGCTTCAAATATTTTAAACAATCGTGTACTTCAGGTGTACGGAGGTCCATTTATTGGAAGAATGGCTTACATTTCTTTATTATTTGATTTTAAAGATTAATTAACTTTATAATTCGTTCTAGAACAAATTTTATTTAATTTACGTAAATTAGACGTTTAAACTTCACGAAAAAACAAACCTTATGAAAAAAATTACTATTGGTTTTCTTTTTATTTTCTCTGTAATTTATTCAACAACAACAGTTGCCCAGACAAGATATTTAGATCCGCTTTTTACTGTTGACACTACAAATCATATTACATATGGTGTCAATTTCTCAGTTATGTTAAATGATACCCTGCCAATTCCTACGGGAATGACTATTCCAGTTGGAGTAGATTCTGCAACAGGGACACCTATTTATTTTACAATGCCTCCTTTAGAATTTGATCTTTTTGAGCCTGCAGGTGACACCGTAGCTGAAAGACCTCTCATCATTTATTTACATACCGGAACATTCGCTCCAATCATTAGAAATGGTAACGCAACAGGTCATAGAAATATAGACTATGCAACCCAAGTTATGTGTAATCAGTTTGCTGCTAGAGGATATGTAGTCGCAAACACTGAATACCGATTAGGGTGGAATCCATATTTACCTACTGAGCCAGAAAGAGCAGCAAGCTTAATGAGGGCTGCCTATCGAGGAATCCAAGACGTAAAAGCTGCGATTCGATACTTTAGAATGGATTATGAAAATGGTAATACATATGGAATTGACACTTCAAAAATTATTATTTGTGGTCAAGGGACTGGAGGCTGGATAGCTACTTGTTTGAATTCTGTAGATAAATTATCAGAGCTTCAACTTCCTAAATTTCTTGATGCCGTAACTGCTATGCCATTAATTGATACTGCAGTGTATGGTGATTGGTTTGGTTATGGTGGAATGCCACAGCTTAATATGGAAAACCATAAAGGATACTCGAGTGAACATGATATGATTCTAAACATGGGAGGAGCTATTGGAGACATCAGTTGGTTAGAAGCTGGTGATAAGCCCATAGCAGCGGTTCATGGTAATCTTGACGCTGTAGCTAGATTTACAACTGGTGACTTATCTGTTTCTGGTGTTAATATTGTAAGCAGTATTAGCGGGTCTCATGATGTAGTGGCCAAAGCCAATATGTTAGGAAATAACGATAATATACCAAATTTATTTGATCCTTACACTGTTGCAGCAAAAGAGGCTTCCACTAAGTTGATTGGGACAACTGATTTTAGCGGTGACACCATCACTCAATCAGTTGATAACCTATTTCCATTTAATACAGGAAATCCTGGCGAAGGAGCGCCATGGGATTATTTTACTGAGGCAATGTGTGTACAATTAGCTACATTACAAGGGCTTCCAGCAAGCGTTGGTACAGCAGCTTACCAAAGTAGTTTAGCTACTAATCCTGATGTGAGCCTTGCAAAAGCTAATGCCTATATTGACTCCACCATTAATTTCTTTTGCCCTAGAATAGTAAATACCTTGATGTTGCCTGGCAACTCAGTAGGAGTTGGTACAAATGATGTACTTTATAAGGTGTATCCAAATCCAACTTCTGATTACATTTCAATCAATTCTTCTGCAAATATTGAAGAAATTCTAATCTATGATAACATTGGGAACCTTGTGAAAAGATACAACCCAAATTTATTTACTTACACGGTAGATTTAAGAGAACTTCCTAAAGGAATTTACCTCGCAGAAATTAAGGACTCTTATACTACCCATACAGAAAAAATTATCCTTAAATAAATTAATCAGTAAATCATTTAAATAAAGCCCCCTAGTGGGGCTTTTTTATTACCCAAAATTCAATTATAAATTCTTAACATGTTATATATCATTAATTGATATATATTTGGTGGCTAATTTAAAATAGTATGGAGTTATTTATCCAAATTTCACAGTTTGTTCTCAGTTTATCCATTTTAATTGTACTACATGAGCTGGGGCATATGCTACCTGCAAAGTATTTTAAAACTAAAGTGGAAAAGTTCTATTTGTTTTTCGATGCTGGCTTCTCATTATTCAAATTCAAGAAGGGAGAAACAGAGTATGGTATAGGTTGGATTCCTCTGGGTGGTTATGTGAAAATTGCGGGGATGATTGATGAGAGCATGGATAAAGAACAAATGAAAGAGCCTGCAAAACCTTGGGAATTCAGATCAAAACCAACATGGCAAAGATTAATCATAATGGTGGGTGGGGTAACCGTGAATTTATTGCTTGGTTTCTTAATATATATTATGATTTTATTTGTTTGGGGTAAAGATTACGTTCCAAACGAAGCAATCAAATATGGAGCTCATCTGAGTAACACTAAATTTGCAGATTATGGTTTTCAGGATGGCGACTTAATTGTTGAAGTAGGTGGTTCTCCTATAAACGAATTTGGAGATGCAACCAGTAAAATACTCATAGATGGAGAAAGAGAATTAAAAATCAGACGAGAAAATCAAATTATCCCCGTAACCTTAAACGACTCCATTGTAACGGACCTGTTGCGTTTAAAAGTGCGTGGTATTTTTAGTGATATCCGGTTTCCAAATGTTATTGACTCCGTAATGAAAGGGAGTTTTGCAGAATTGGCTAATCTTCAAAGAGGGGATAGTGTAGTGGGTATTAACGGCCAATCAACTCCTTATTTCCTTGATTTTAAAAGAGAAATTGAGAGATACGAATCTGAAGAAGTTGAATTGCAAATTATTCGTAACGAAAAATCTGAAACCATAAAAGTACAAGTGGCAGAAGATCATACCATTGGATATTTTCCCAAAAATCAATTTCTGTATTTTGACTATAAACATAAGGATTATGGACTAATGGAATCCATACCTACCGGTGTTTCAGAAGGAGTAACTACTTTAGGAAATTATGTGAAATCGCTTGGGTTACTCTTTAATAAAGAAGGTGCTAAACAAATTGGAGGCTTCGGAACAATAGGAGGTTTATTTTCACCTTATTGGGATTGGAAGCGATTTTGGAGTATGACAGCTCTATTATCCATCATTTTAGCATTTATGAATATTCTACCAATACCAGCACTTGATGGTGGTCATGTGATGTTCCTAATTTATGAAATGATATCAGGTAAACCTCCAAGTGATCAATTCCTTACAAGAGCTCAAATTGTAGGAATGAGTTTATTGCTTGCTCTTCTTGTATATGCGAATGGGATGGATATTTATCGTTGGATATCTGGTTGACACTTTTAAACATTGACTTGAGTATAATCTGTTTTGATTAGAAAAGTATTTCTTTACAATAGAAATTACTTTTACAGCATGAAGTTAGATGTTATTACCTTTTTATTCTTTTTAATATCATACATTATATTTCCATTTAAAGGGGTTGCGCAAGAAAACAGTACAGATCCATTTGAAATATATACGCAGGATAAAGACAATAAAATACTTATAGTTCCTTTTGAATCTAAAATGTATGCCTCCTCTATAGATAAAGAAATTGCCGTAGCTAATAATATGCAATATATAGAGGTGAAAGAAGCAATTAAAAAAAGTGTTTCAGAACAAATACTACTTTCCTTAAGCCAAAAAACTCCTGCTGTCTCATTAGCTCACCATCAAGACAGTGCTAATAAAATGCTCAATTATATATACAATAGCATTGGATTTAAATATGACCTTGTAAAGACAAAAGACACCGTTAAAACCCAACCATCTAAAAAAGAACTTATAAAAGATAAACTCAATAAGTTTGTAAATCAAATTCAAGCAGAAACACCGTCAGAAAAAAAGGAATATGATAGGGGAACTATTCATCAAGGAGAGATTCTTACATCAAATCATTATGCAGATCGTTTTATGAATGTTGTTATTAATAACCCCAATTTGCTTTCTGACTTACAGCTTAATTATCAGACAAACTATTTCATCTTTGTCAATGAATTTCATATAGGTAGATCCTATCGAAAAAAAGACGACTATTATCAATCATACCGAAAGTTAAATGTCCATTACACGGTACTAAATAAAAAAGGAAAAGAAGTGGATGCTGGGGTAGCAGAAACTGAAATGCCTGCTGATATTCATAATCTAAATAAAATTGAGAAGATTTACTTATCTCAGTTAGCAGAAGATTTATGTGCATTTGTCCCAGATCCCGTACTTGAAAAAAATACAGTCAAAAAGGAGGCAGAAGACAGTAAGAAAGCTAAAAGTCAACGTAAAGTAATACAAGGATTAATCTCTGAATAGAAGCTTTACAAGATTAAGGTTAACATATTTTATTTAAATCAGAAATTAATTCTCCGAAATTACTTCTTCGATTGGGTTCCCTGTACAACCGCTAGGGAAAGACGACTTCATTATGATGGATAAAGTGGGTGCAATATCTGTAATGTGAACTCGTTTATCAATCAATTTTTTCTTTTGTACACCATTTCCGTAAAAAACAAGAGGTACATGTGTATCATAATTATAATGTGAAGCATGTGTGGTTCCTATTTCTCTGCTCCACTCAATATATCCTGGACTTAATACATAAAATATATCGCCAGAACGTTTAGGGTGAAAACCATTTTTTATCATTTTAATCTCGTTATCATTTATAGAAAAAGAATTTGACCTCAAATCATAAACAGATTTTATAAATTCTTTTGATTCGAGAAACTGTTTTATCTTTTGAAAGAGCAAATCAAACTCAATGCCAGCTAAACTTATAATATCAAAATTTAAATAAAACTGCATGTTAATTTCTTTTGAGACCAATTGATCTTGTCCAAATACATCAAATAAATAACGATTTAACGCTAGCAATAAATTTCTAGAATTAAAACGGCCTCCGTTAAATTTCATTTTTTTCAATACATCAGGTGAAGTAGCAGCTCCATGATCAGAGGTAAGCATGATTGTATAGTTTTTCTTCCCAAATTGTTTGTCAAAAAACAAAAGCATATCAGCTATAGTTTGGTCTAATTTCGTGTACGTATCTTTTGTTTGTTCCGCATCTGGCCCAAACTGATGTCCAATGTAATCGGTAGCTGAAAATCCCATAACCAACAGGTCAGTATGCTCATCCACACCAAGAGATTCGTTTAAAATTAATTGTTTGGAAAAATCCCATAAAATTTGGTTCCCTTTTGGAGAAGACTTAATAGCTGAAGGGCCTATTTGATCTAATTTGTCTTTAAGGTTAATATTAAAAGTAGAACCAGTCCAAAAACCGTTCATATAGCTTGAAACGGAATTGAATTCTTCAAATTGTTTTACCCAATTGGGTATGAAATTGCGATAATAATCACTGGTGATCCAGTTCCCCGTAGAGTTCATCCAATACGCTCCATCAGCGGAAAAACCAGCAGACAAGATTGAACCTCTATCTTTTAATGACACTCCAAAAACTTTAGACGAAGTATCCACTATTTTCAGTTGATCTCCAATGGTGGTTGATAATAAATTTCTAGGAGACATTTTACCGTCACCTTTATTTAATTGGTCATGTGGTTTTTGACAGAGACATATTGTTTGAGCTTTCCAATCTCCAGCACAATAAACAGGATTAAGACTATCTCTAGAGTACCAGCTGTTGCCAATTATTCCATGTACTGCTGGAGTAGTTCCCGTAAAAATGGATGCATGACCTGGCCCGGTATAGGTGGGCACATAATTATAATGTGTATTTCTACAAAAAGTCCCCTTATCGATTAGTTTCTTAAACCCCTTTTCACCAAAATCGTCCCAAAATCGATATACGTATTCATATTTCATTTGATCAACAACAATTGCAATGACCATTTTTGGCTTACTAATTTGACTTAAATAAGTAGCGTGAAATAAGATAGTAATGAATAAAATAAATATTCTCATGAGAATGCTTTTTTCAGCATTTATTATTATCAAATATAAGCAAGAAAAAGGTAGCTATTGGGAACATTTTTCTCTTCAAAACCACAATTAGTTATTTAGCTCTTTTTCGCTCGTGCTCCTTAAGAAGGATTTTTCTAATCCTAATATTGGTTGGAGTCACCTCAACATATTCATCTGCTTGAATATATTCTAAAGCCTCTTCTAACGTAAATTGTATAGCTGGAGCTATTTTTACTTTATCATCTGCACCAGAAGACCTCATATTGGTTAGTTTTTTAGTCTTTGTAATATTCACTACTAAATCATTAGCTCTAGAGTGCTCTCCAACAACTTGGCCTTCATAAATAGCTTCACTAGGGTCTACAAAAAATTTCCCTCGATCTTGCAAGTTACTCAAACTGTAAGGGATTGATTGACCATTCTCCATTGATATCAAAGATCCATTTTGCCTTTCTGGAATTTCTCCTCTAAAAGTTTCAAACGAAGTAAAACGATGAGACATAATGGCTTCTCCAGCTGTGGTGGTTAGAAGGTAATTTCTAAGTCCGATTATGCCTCTTGAAGGAATATTAAATTCCAATAGCATACGGTCGCCCTTAGGCTCCATACTCACCATCTCACCTTTTCTAATAGCAACAACCTCAATTGCCTTACCAGAGTGTTCTTCTGGAATATCAATGGTCAACTCCTCAATTGGCTCATGTTTTACCCCGTCAATTTCTTTTATAATCACCTGAGGTTGGCCTACTTGAAGCTCATACCCTTCCCTTCTCATGGTTTCTATCAAGACCGAAAGATGAAGTACACCTCTACCAAATACGTTAAATGAATCGGATGATCCCGCATTTTCAACTCGTAATGCTAAGTTCCTTTCCAATTCGTTTTCTAACCTTTCTTTAATATGCCTAGATGTAACATATTTACCCTCTTTACCAAAGAAAGGAGAATCATTTATGGTGAACAACATTGACATAGTGGGTTCATCAATTCGAATAGTGGGTAAGGCTTCGGGCTCATTTAAGTCCGCTACCGTATCCCCAATTTCAAATCCGTCTAATCCAACTATCGCACAAAGATCACCAGCCTCCACCTCTTCTACTTTTGCTTTTCCTAGTCCTTCGAATACATACAGCTCTTTTATTTTACTCTTTCTAGATTCACCCTCTCTAGATATTAAAGAAACTTGTTGACCTTGTTTTAAACTTCCTCTATGTAGTCTCCCAATAGCAATTCTACCAATAAAGGAAGAGTAATCTAGTGAAGTAATTAACAATTGAGTAGTTCCAGAGTTAATTTTAGGGGCTGGTATATGCTCAATGACAGCGTCTAACAGCGGTAAAATATCGTTAGTAGGTGTTTTATAATCTAAATCCATCCATCCCTGTTTTGCGGAACCATAAATGGTAGGGAAATCCAATTGTTCTTCTGTTGCATCAAGATTAAACATCAAATCAAAAACCTTTTCTTGAACTTCCTCTGGCTTACAATTTTCCTTATCTACTTTATTAATTACTACTAAGGGTTTTAGACCTAATTCAATTGCTTTTTGAAGGACAAATCGAGTTTGAGGCATGGGGCCCTCAAAGGCATCTACAAGAAGTAAAACACCATCTGCCATATTCAATACCCGTTCTACTTCTCCACCAAAATCAGCGTGACCTGGTGTATCAATAATATTTATTTTATGCTCTTTATAGCTAACTGAAACATTTTTAGAAAGAATGGTAATACCCCTTTCTTTTTCTAAATCATTGTTATCTAGTATAAGTTCTTTGGTTTCTTTTCGGTCATCAATGGCTTTACAGGCATATATCATCTTATCTACCAAGGTGGTTTTTCCATGGTCAACATGTGCAATAATGGCGATATTTCTAATATTCATAGGGGTGAATTTTGCTGCAAAGGTAACATTGTAATGAAAGGATTTAATTTTTTATAACGTAATGTTCTATTTGGTTCTATTTCAAGTTGGTTTTTCTATATTTGAGTAAAATATTGAAAATGAAACTCATCAAAATCACCTTTTTATCCATCACTTTACTTTTTTTAACTGGGTGCGGTAAATACGAAGAGGGGCCAGGCTTTTCACTCCTTCCAAAATCAACAAGACTTCAACAAAAATGGAGACCCATTGAAAAACTTGATGCGTCTACAAATACGATTGAATCTATTGAAAGGGATGGTTCATACATTGAATTTGTAAAAGATGGGTCATTTAAAATTTACCATGATAACTCGATGGGTTCGCTTGGAATAGAAGGTCTAGTTGGTACCTGGAACTTCTCAGAAGACAAATCTGCTGTAATTTATGAATACTCCTATGTACTTGCAGGAATTACCATGTGGACTATTGAAAGTACAGACACCATTGTAAAACTGAAGCTAAATAGCCTTGGCCTGAAAAGAGCTAATGGAGATAAATATTATTACGAATATTTTTAATGATTACAGCTTTGCAAATTCTTCCATCAATACGGTAGAAGAATCACGATTACTAAATTTACCCCTCAACCAAGCATAAAAAACAATGAGCCTAGGGTCTCTAAACATTTTATGTTTATCAAGACCACCTTCGATTTCGATTTGGTTTAGAGCATCTTCCGTAGCTCTTTCTGGATTATTAATAAACAACTTCATTGCTATAATAAATGGTTTGACCAGCATAAATTGCTTTTTTTGAAATAGCTCCTTATGCTTTGATTCAATATTTAAGACGATGTTTTCCGCAATATCAATATTGTTTAATTCTAGTTGTATTATTGCTCTAATCATCTCTTTTCTTATCACCCATTCTCTTCCCATAGTTTTTTGATAGTATCCATCTGACTTATTGAATTCAAGAAGTATTTTATTAGAAGGTTTAAATTCGCTTACCAAACAATGAAATGCAGCTTGATTTAATTTTAGATTGTTGATTTCCCTTTCAGGTATTTTAACCCCAAAATTTTCAACAGAATCTTGAATTAGAAAGATAGCTTCTAAAATTTTATTTTCAAAAATTTTGAGAAAGCTCAAGATAGCAATGTATTTACCTACATAATTTAGGTTGACTAAATCAGATTTTTCCATCAATTGTTTCAAATTTTCAAGATGAATTTTAGCTTCTCTAAAGTCTCTAATACCTAACATAGTGTATGCCATAATATACTCTATGTTAGCAATGGAATTACTAAATCCGATTCTTTCTTCTTGTGAGAAATTCAACTGTTTATGATAGCCTTTTAGTTCCTTGGCTAGTCCAACAAAATTCTTTTTTACTCCATATTCAGCTCTCAGAATTTCGATGATTTTAAGCTGAATTTTAGGTGTGTTTTTTTCATTTTTAATATTGCTATATTGCTGAATGGCTTTAGAAATAATGGGACTAGAAAATTCAACATCACCTTTTTCTAATTTCTCAGCAAACATATTTCTTATCTGTATAAAATAAAGTTGGAATTCGTCTTCTTTAGCCTGAGCTTGTTGTAGTTCAAGGAGTTTGTTTTTGATTAAATCAAAATCAGCTTGAGGAAAGTAAGGTAATATTTCCAACTTCAGTCGTTGGATTTTCATATTCAACAAATAATTCTTTGTTTTCTCACACTTTTTCTCTTCTTTTTCGAGTAAAAACCAAGCAACACCATATTTATTTAACTCTTTAAAGTGTTTAGCTAAATTCAAAAAGCCTTCACTGTCCTTAGCGCTTAATTGATTATTAGCATTTTGAAGGATAATAAAGCGAATAAGTTCTTTGGTTAACCTTTTGCGAATAGCATGGTATTTTTGCTTTCCTTTCTGAACTAAATTTATTTTTCTAGGCGAATTATAATATTGAAATAACTCATCCAACACCTTAATATCCCTGCGATCATCAGATGGTCTTTTTCTCACTAAGAATTTTTCAAATTCTTTTTTTTTCTTAGAAGAAAAGGTAATTAATATCTCCTTTAATAAATCCATCTATATATTAATATTAGGTTGTTTTTGGTAATAAGAGAAAAAATATACCAATCCTATTTAAAAAAAAGAAATTTATATTTGATAAACTACTTTTGCATAATGAAATATACACTCATTACCGGTTCTAGTAAAGGCATTGGAGTTGAAATGGCATACGTATGTGCACAGCGAAAAATGAATTTACTTTTGGTATCCCTCCCAAATGAAAACTTATCTGATATTACTCGCGATATTTCACACAAATATGATGTAGAAACAGATTATTTTGAAACTGATTTATCAAAGGATAAAAACATTCAAAGTGTGTTAAAATGGGTTAAAGAAAGAGAATATGATGTTAATTTTTTAATTAATAATGTGGGCATTGGAGGTATTGGACCTTTTGAATCGTATTCAGAAGAATATATTAATAATACCATCAACATAAATATTAAAGCAACTACAAAACTCTGCTACTTTTTCTTGCCAGAACTTAAAAAAAATGCGCCCTCTTTTCTTCTAAATAACGCTAGTATGATGGCAAATTTTTCGTGTCCATATAAATCAGTTTATTCTGCATCCAAAATCTACATCAAAAATTTCTCTAGAGCATTAAGAGAAGAATTTAAACCATTTAATATAAGTGTAAGCACCTTACAACCCGGAGCAACCCCCACTACAGAACTCGTTAGAAATCAAGTTGAAAGTGGAGGTAGATTAGCAAGAATTTCACTTACTGAACCAAAATTAGTAGCAGAAGTGGCTATAAGTAAAACACTGGCAAAGAAAAAATATATCATACCGGGTTGGCACAATAAAGTGATTGTATTCATTTTAAGTTTACTTCCTCCCAGTGTTAAAATTCAACTTGTTTTACACAGTACGAAATCGATGTTGAAAAATGGGGTTAAGTCATGAAAATTCTGGTTACAGGCGGAACTGGACTTCTTGGAAGAAACGTCATCCTTAAGTTGCAAGAGAAAGGACATCGAATTGTACTTTTATTAAGAAATCCCCATAAATTCAATATAAAGGATGAAAAAATACGCATTGTCAAAGGAGATGTATTGGAAATATCGGATATTGAAAAGGCCATTGAAGGTTGTGACGCGGTAATCCACGCTGCAGCTGACACCGTACAAAATCATAGATCAACAGATGACTATAAGGTGAATACCCTAGGAACCAAAAACATACTTAACGCATGTAAAAAAAATAATATTCAAAAAGTAGTTCATGTAGGATCAGCAGGATACTTTGGATATGGTACTTTAGAAAATCCTGGTGAGGAAAATAACCCTATTCGATATCCCAGCAACAAATCATTTTATCTGTTAAGTAAACTTCATGCTCAAAAGTTAGTTCAAGATTACAGTCGTTCTGGGCATATTGTAACTATAAGTCCTACTTTCATGATAGGATCTTTAGATTTTGGTCCTAGCTCAGGGAAGATAATATTAATGGGGCTTAAAAAGTTCATTTTTTGTCCGCCCGGTGGGAAAAATTTTGTGCACGTTGAAGATGTGGCAACAGCGTGTATCAATGCCATTGACTATGGAAAATCAGGGGAAAATTACATTATTGGAAATGAAAACTTATCTTATTATAACTTCTTTCAAAAGGTAAAAGAGGGGTCAAAAAAGAAGAGTTTAATTATTCCCGTTCCATCTTTTATTTTTTATTTAGCAGGGACACTTGGAAACATCATACGATTTTTTGGGTCAAAAACTGACCTTTCACTCAGTAATATGAAAATTCTTATGATTAATAATTTCTTCACTAATCAAAAAAGTATTCAAGAACTCAAAATAAACTATCAACCTCTTGAAAAGGCAATTGATGATGCGATCCACTTTTTTGAAAGTGAAAATTATTTTTAATCCTTTTTTTTAATTCTAAACTACTGTTTATCAAACACTTAAATAATTTATAAAAGTGTTTTTTTATCTTTATTTTGATAAATGTAAATTTCAATACACATTAATTACCTTATTTTTACATTAAATTTAAAATCATGAAAACTAAATTATTCACCCTTATTGCCTTATTTACGATTTCGCTTAGTTCATTAGCTCAAGTGCCCACTGCTGCCATTGTGAGTGTGTACACGCAAGGAGTAAAAATAAGTCCAGAAATGGCAGAAAGCTTAATGCGAATAGAAGTCACCAAAACTGGAAAGTTCAATGTACTAGATAAATTGGATATGTTAGAGGTGTTGAATGAAAACCAGATTGATGTCTCAAACTGTTTTGGAAAAAAGTGTCTTACGACTGTAGGTAGTCAAGCAGGTGTAGACAAAATGATCACGGGGGCAATTGAAAATCTAGGTAAAAAAATTGTGATTACCGTTAAGTTATTAGATGTGAAGACCGGTAATTACGACAAGATTGCCGTTGAAGAATTTATCAATTTAGATACTGAAGTGCAAACCATGATGCAAATTACCACAAACAAAGCACTAGGAATTGAAAATGACCCCGAACTCCTAAATAATTTTGTGTATTTCAATCAACCGCCAGAGGCGCCTATAACTTACATAAAAAATAATGGCCCTAGAATGGGAATGTCTTTTGTGGGTGGGGACATGGGCCAGGTGTTACAAAATCCTGCGTCTAAAGGAGGTTTTGATGCAAATCCTATTATGACTCAAATTGGATACCAATTTGAAGGTTCTTATTTAAGTGCAGGAAATTTCCAAGCCCTTATAGAAGGGTTAGTTTTTTTAACTGGTGTTGAACAAAACATGTTTAATCCATCTCTTGCCATTTTAAATGGATTTAGGAGTTCAAAAAACGGTTGGGAGATAGGATTTGGACCCACTTTTAGACTATCTAGAATAGCTGAAGGATATTATGTTGATGATGTTAAAGAAAATGATAATTGGAGAATAGACAGTGAATGGAGAGTTCCTGCCAATCTAGATACAACAAGTCCTTGGGGCGGATATTTAGACAACCCATACGAAAGCTATACAAGAATGGATAGTAGGGGTGTTGTTAGACTACAAGCTGGATGGGTTTGGGCTCTTGGAAAAACATTTCATTCTGGATACTTAAACATCCCCGTTAATGCCTTTTTATCATATAACCAAAATGGTTATTTTTTAGGGCTTTCGATGGGATTCAACATCACTAAAAAAGACTAAGTTCAGGTGCGCAAGCTTCTTGCCATCATCACTTTCTTTATTTTTTGTTCTGATTTTTTTTTCTCAAATCAAGGGAGATTCAGTACATATTGAAACTGCTTATTCTAAGAAATACCAAGGAACCGTTACCCAAGTAGATAAAGAAGGTTTCTTTATTAAAATTTCCAATAACAGAGACGTTTATCTTCCAAAGCTGGAAATTAAAACTCTTTTTGTGGTACCAAAGGAGATAGGGATAGGTACAGATACTGAAACCTACATCAGCTCAATAAACTCAACGGATGCCAAAACAAAAGCCTCTAAAAACCAGACTGAGGTCTCTGATTTTTACAAAAAATATGAATTACATAACCTAGATATCAGTTCATTTCATTCGTTAAAGAATCCCATGATCCGAGGTTCTTTCAAAAGAAAAATTAATA
>ENA-OSEY01000553-OSEY01000553.1-marine-metagenome-genome-assembly--contig:-NODE-553-length-27179-cov-4.204745_pt1 | contig 27179 bp, 26 predicted proteins | sample MGYA00248465_ERZ534230 | MGnify/ENA primary metagenome ERZ534230 (study PRJEB26409, sample SAMN06344110) | marine metagenome | isolation source: Sea water from surface | place: Atlantic Ocean:Southern...
AAGCCCCCGGGGATCCCACGTCACGAAATCAAAGGCGCGCCGCACCCCAGCAGGCAGAAGCCTCCCCTTGGTGGGACTGCCGCCACTAGGTTGACCTGGACCGCCGGGATTGAAGAAGAGCGTGCCGATCCGCTCCTGGGCCGCCCCCGTGGCCGGAAGCCGGAAGACCGCCAGCTCAACCTGTGGGCCATCGGGCTTAGATCGGCGGAGCGGACGGGTGAAGCTGGCGCACTCGTACCCTTGGGAGGCCAGGGTGTCGTTATTACAGACCTGCCAACGGAGTGGCGGGGACGATTGACCCGCTAGGGCCCGCGCGCCGAAGGGACTGACCAGGGCCAGAACCGGCAACGCCGCCAATGCCCTGCTGAGCCAGTGGGCACTCACCCGTGCGCGAGACGTCATCGCAGGCCATCGACAACAACCCCGTCATCCAATCCTTGGTGCACCTGACAATGCAAGCCCTCCCACACAACCCAAGGGGCTGCTGGCCCCCGCTGCTAGCACCAGCTTTGCCTCAACACTGGCTCCGCTTCTGAATGGGGGGTTGGTGAGCCTGGACTTGCCGGGGAAAGGGTTGATTGTGAACGTAGGGCCGAAAACGGCATCGAGGGGAAACGCCATGAAACGGCTGCTCAAGGAATTCACAGATTTTTTCTTCACCAAGGGCAATGTCTTGGCCCTGGCCATCGCCGTGGTCGTGGGTGATCAGGTTTCAGCGATCACCAAAAGCCTGTCCACCGACCTTTTGATGCCGCTGATCAATCCATTCATCCCCCATGGCAGCTACAAGGACCTCGCCATCCCCTACTTCGGCGGGCCCATCGCCATTGGCAAAGTGCTCGACACCTTCGTTTCGGCCATGCTTGTGGCCTGGGCCCTGTTCATCATCATTCAGGCCATGAAGCGATTCGAGCGCATCTCTCAGCGGGACAACACTCCGGCCGACTGACGACGTGAATCCGTTCGATCAACCGTGTTCGGCCTGAAACGAAAGAGTGCTTCCTTACCGGACGGTTACAACCCACACAACCCCGTTCAGCAGTTGTGATGGGTTGAGCCAGCAACCAGCAGGAACGTTCAACCTGTGCCCCACGGAACCCATGCAACAGCGGTAGGCCTGAAAAGCTGCCGCAAGTTTCGACAGAACTGATGCGGATCCTGCGTTACCGCGGCAACAGCTACGCCAGCCCTGAACCGATCAACGCAGCGCCCCGTCCCGGTGCACGCTCCTACCGCTGGGTGAAGTACGCCATCGAAACCAACAAGGTTGTTGCCCTGCGGCAACGCGAAGCCGCGGCTCACAACGATCAGCTGGCGGCCTGAGCCGGCTCAGCTGTGCTCGCGCAAGAAGGCGACCGTGGAAGCGAGCTCTTCGCTGAAGCGGTCGATCTCTTCAAAGGTGCTGGTGAAACTCAGGCTGGCCCGCGCTGAAGCTGTCACGTCATAGATGCGGTGCAAGGGCTGACAGCAGTGGTGACCACTGCGAATGCAGATCCCGGATGCATCAATCAGAGCGGCGATGTCGTTGGCATGCACGCCATCCACCAGGAATGTGGCGAGGGCACCACGCTCGGGCTGTTGATCCGGCGTCGGCCCCAAGATCCGCACACCATCAATGGCCTGCAGCCGAGCGAACAGATGCCGGGTGAGCTGCGCCTCCCAGGCCTGAATCGCCTCCAGACCCACCATCTGCAAATAGCGAATCGCTGCCCCCATGCCCACCGCCTCACCAATGGCAGGGGTGCCCGCTTCGAACTTATGGGGCAACACCGCCCAGGTGCTGTGGTCCAGGAAAACGTCCTGAATCATCTCGCCGCCGCCCAGGAAGGGAGGCATCGCCTCCAGCAGCGACTCCCGCGCCCAGAGGAATCCCATGCCGGTGGGACCACAGAGCTTGTGGGACGAGCCGACCAGGAAGTCGGCATCAAGGGCCACCACATCAATGGGCTTGTGAGCCAGGCTCTGGCAGGCATCCACGAGGACGCAGGCGCCAACGGCATGGGCCACGGGGATGACCTGATCGAGGGGATTGCAGCAACCCAGGGAATTGCTGATGTGCACCAGGCTCACGAGCCGAGTGCGCTCATTGAGCTGGGCCCGAAAATCCTCGAGATCCAGCTCGCCGGAATCGGTGATGCCCACATGGCGCAGCACGCAGCCGGTGCGCTGGGCCAACAGCTGCCAGGGCACCAGGTTGCTGTGGTGCTCCATCACCGTGAGCAGAATTTCATCCCCTTGCTTGAGGTTGGCGTCACCCCAGGTGCGCGCCACCAGATTGATGGCTTCGCTTGCATTGCGGGTGAAGACAATCTCCCGGGGACTGGCGGCATCAATGAAGGCCGCCGTCGTGCTACGGGCCGCTTCGAAGGCATCGGTGGCACGGGCACTGAGCTGGTGAGCGCCGCGGTGCACGTTGGCGTTGTCGCAGCTGTAGTAGTGCTGCAGCGCCTCGAGCACCTGACGGGGCTTCTGGCTGGTGGCAGCGTGATCGAGATAAATCAGCGGCCGGCCGTCGGGGGCACGCTGCTCAAGAATCGGAAAATCGGCACGATATCGAGACGATAAATCCACAAAATCAGCACTGGATCGTGCTTCAGCAGCGATCGTCATGGGGCGAGACTCTCCATCACGCGCTCCAGGGGGCGCCAGGCCTGCGCAGCAGCAGGAAGCTGGGCGATCACCTCCTGACAGGCACCGCGCAGCAGCAGCGCCGTTGCATCCGCCGCAGCGATGCCCCGACTCTGGAGATAGAACAACTCATCGTCCTGAAGCTGCGACACGGTGGCGCCATGGGCGCAGCGCACATCGTCTGCCACGATCTCCAGCTCAGGTTTGGTGTCCACCCGGGCCCGGCCGGACAGCAGCAGGTTGCGGCTCAACTGCGCGGCGTTGGTGCGCTGCGCATCGCGGGGAACACTGATGGCGCCGTTGAAAATCGCGTGAGACTGGCCACCAGCCAGGCATTTCTGCAACTGATCCAGCTCCCCCTCCGGCCCGTCGAAGCGCACGGCGGTGTGGGTGGCCAGCTGCTGCTTGGCGCCAGTGACAGCCAGACCTTTAAGCACGGTCTCTGCCTGGCCATCCACCTGCACCACCCGGGGCTCCACCCGTCCCAGGTTCCAGCCCTGAACCACCGAAGTGAGGGCATAGGAGCTGCGGGGCTCCTGTTCAACAGCCAAATGGGCCATCAGCGATGACGCACCATCTGCAGTGGCCAGAACGCCATGTCGCAGTTGGGCCTCCTGCCCCAGATGCACTTCCAGCACATGGCTGTGGGCCGACGCCCCCTCAGCCAGCAGCACCTGCATCAACTCAAGCTCAGCCTTTTCCTCCAACAGCAGCAGCACCCGCGTGGCGTTCAACCCGGCACCCGCCGCCAGCACCAGCTCCAACGGGCCAACCCGTCCCCGCACCCTGAGGGCCAGGATCTGCTGGGCTTTGGCGTGGTTGAACTCCACGGGCCAGACCTGGGCACAACCGCAGCGATCGAGGGTGTGGCCGAGGGCCTGCTCCAGCTCTTCAGCATTCAGCGCCGTGATTCCCTCCGGAAGAACCTGGCCGGCCAGGGGATCATCAAATCCATTCAGCACCAGACGGGTCACCCCATCCAGGCTGGCCGGCAGGGGCGTGGACAGTGGCGAGGCACTGGCCGGCAATTCCGAGACAGCCGCAAGCCGTTTGAGGTCGGTGAGGCGCCAGGGCTCCTGGCGGCGGTTGGGCAGACCAAGCTGTTCAAGCGCGGCTCGACCGCGCTCCTGCACCGGTGCCAGCACACTGCTCGCCATGGTCAAGCTGCTCCTTGAGCTGCCAGCTCCTGATCAACCCAGTCGTATCCGGTCTGCTCCAGCTCAAGGGCCAGCTCCCGTCCGCCGGTGCGCAGGATCCGGCCTGCCGCCATCACATGCACATAGTCCGGGGTGATCTCATCGAGAAGACGCTGGTAGTGGGTGATCAGCAGCGTGGCGTTGTCTTCCGTCGCCAGCTGGTTCACACCACCGGCCACGATGCGCAGGGCATCGATATCCAAGCCGGAATCGGTTTCATCCAGGATCGCCACCACGGGCTCCAGCAGCGCCATCTGCAGAATCTCGTTGCGCTTTTTCTCGCCCCCGGAGAAACCTTCATTCACGCTGCGCTCAAGGAAGGCAGGATCCATCTGCACCACCTTGAGTTTGTCGTTCACGTGATCCTCGAAGGCAAAGGTGTCGAGCTCCTCTTCCCCCTGTTTTTCCCGCCGGGCGTTGGTGGACACCCGTAGGAATTCCAGATTGCTGACGCCAGGGATTTCAACGGGGTACTGAAATCCGAGGAACACCCCCAGACGGGCCCGCTCTTCAGGCTCCAGCTCAAACAGATCCTGGCCGCGATAACGAACGGTGCCGCCCGTGACCCGGTAGGCCGGATGCCCGGCCAAAACCTTGGAAAGAGTGCTCTTGCCACTGCCGTTGCGACCCATCACGGCATGGACCTCACCAGCCCTCACCTGCAGATTCACCCCCTTGAGGATGGGCTTGTCCTCAACGGAGGCATGCAGGTCTTGGATATCGAGCAGCAGCTCAGCGTCAGGGCGAATCACGGAAGGCGTCGTTAAAAAACAGAGACAAGGTGGGGGAGGGGATCAGCCCACGGACCCCTCAAGTTTGAGGGCCAGCAATTTGTCGGCCTCAGCGGCAAACTCCATCGGCAGCTGATTGAAGACGTCGCGGCAGAAGCCGCTGACCATCATCGAGACGGCCTCTTCAAACCCGATGCCACGGCTCTGCAGGTAGAAGAGCTGATCTTCGGAGATGCGACAGGTGCTGGCCTCGTGCTCAATGGCCGCCTGCGGCTGCTGCGAACGGATGTAGGGATAGGTGTTCGCAGCGGCTTGATCGCCGATCAGCATCGAATCGCACTGGCTGTAGTTGCGGGCACCCTTGGCATTGGGCCCCATTTGCACAAGACCGCGGTAGCTGTTGCTGGAGCGGCCTGCACTGATGCCCTTGCTCACAATCGTGGAGCGGGTGCGCGGTCCGACATGGACCATCTTGGTGCCGGTGTCGGCCTGCTGGCAGTTGTTGGTGAGGGCCACGGAATAGAACTCACCCACCGAATCAGCACCCTGGAGCACGCAACTGGGGTACTTCCAGGTGATGGCAGAACCGGTCTCCACCTGGGTCCAGCTGATGCGGCTGCGATCACCGCGGCACTGGCCTCGCTTGGTGACGAAGTTGTAGATCCCGCCGACGCCGTTTTCATCACCGGCGTACCAGTTCTGAACCGTGGAATATTTGATTGAGGCGTCGTCGAGGGCCACCAGTTCCACCACAGCCGCATGCAGCTGGTTGGTGTCGAACATCGGTGCCGTGCAGCCCTCGAGATAACTCACGGACGCCCCTTCTTCGGCCACGATCAAGGTGCGCTCGAACTGTCCGGTGTCGCCGGAATTGATCCGGAAGTAGGTGGAGAGCTCCATCGGGCACTCGACGCCCTTCGGAATGAAGACGAAGGATCCGTCGCTGAACACCGCTGAGTTCAGGGCGGCGAAATAGTTGTCGTTGCTGGAGACAACCGTGCCGAGGTAGCGCTCAATCAGCTCGGGATGCTCTTTGACCGCTTCGCTGAAGGAGCAGAACACCACCCCGTGTTCCGCCAACTTCTCCTTGTAAGTGGTGGCAATCGAAACGCTGTCGAATACAGCATCTACGGCCACGTTGCTGAGGCGCTTCTGCTCGCTGAGCGGGATGCCGAGCTTGTCGAAGGTTTCCAGCAGCTTCGGATCCACTTCATCGAGGCTGGCCTTCTTCTCCTGCTGCTTGGGAGCCGCGTAATAAACGATGTCTTGGTAATCGATCTCGGGATAACCCAGAGCAGCCCAGTCGGGTTCCTCGAGGGTGAGCCAGTGGCGAAACGCCTTGAGCCGGAATTGCAGCAGGAAATCTGGCTCCTCTTTCTTGGCCGAGATCAGGCGAACGACCTCTTCACTGAGACCCTTGGCGATCTTGTCGGTCTCGATCTCGGTGACGAAGCCGTACTTGTACGGCTGGCTGACGAGATCCCGTGTGGAGGTACTGGTCATTCAGCTCAGCCGGCGGTGGCGTTGATCGTTTCGGTGGTGATGGTCTGCGTCTTCTCAGGGCAAGCGAAGGGGTTGTCCTCGGTGAGGAAGAGCATGCAGTGGCATTCCTTGCGCTCGCGCATCGGAACGCAGGGGCAGTTCCAGAAGGCCTGCGAGACCTCGGCCTCCTTGTCTTCGTAATGGCGACAAGGGCACAGCGCACCGCCCAGATCGTCTTTGTGACGCGCCAGACCCTTCAGAACAACAGCCGTGACGCTGGAGTCTGCACAGAAATAAGTGCCGGTGCGCTGCGCGTAGGTTTCAGCGAACTTGCGGATGACCTCCAGGCTTTCTGCTGTCGGCTCTTGAGGGGCGTCGGACATTGAGGTGGAGGGAGCGGCGAATTACGAAACCCCGCGGTTTCCTTACTGGAAGCCTAGGCCAACAGGCCTCCGGTCAGCGGGCTCCCCATTGTGACCCTCAACACGGCCGACATGCCGAGGCAATTCGGTGGCATCGTGTGGGGAGGTTTCGCCTCCCCATGAGCGCCTCGGCCCCCGCCAGCACCCGCGACGCCGTGCTCTCCCTGCTGTTGGAGCGCGGGGAGGAGGACGCTGGCACCCTCGCCGGCGCCATGGGCATTTCCGTGCAGGCCATGCGGCGGCACCTACGCTCCCTCGCCGACAGTGGCCTGGTCCGCGCCAGCAGCAATGCCAGCGGTCCGGGTCGTCCCAGCAACCGCTGGTGCCTCACCGACGAAGGACGGGCCCAGTTCCCCGATGGCAGCGGCCGCTTCGCCCTCGGCCTGCTGAATTCGATGCGCAGCCATCTCCCCGAAGCAACCGTGCGCCAGCTGCTGAATCAGCAGGCGGAATCAAAGGCCAGCCAGTACCGGCAAATCCTCGGCGAAGCCTCCCTGGAAGCTCGACTCGAACACCTGGCACGGCTGCGCCGCGACGAGGGCTATGTGACGGTCTGCAACCGGGACGACGACGGCATCAGCTGGCGGCTCGAGGAAGCCCACTGCTCCGTGCAGCGCATTGCCGAAGAATTTCCTGCGGTCTGCGACCAGGAATTGCTGCTGATTCGCCGCACCGTGCCGGACTGCCGGGTGGAACGGGTGCATTGGCGGCTGGAGGGGGGGCACGCCTGCGGGTTCCGGATCACCCCGTTGGCGCAGGGCTGATGGCCATCGACAGAGCCGCGATTGAACGCATCGACTCAACCCTGCTGCCCCAGCTGGATCGCCATCACCTGCGGGTGCTGAGCCATTGCCTTGACAGCTTTCAAGCCATGGCTGCTCCCGGGAGCACTGAAGCGATCCCCGACGAAAACCAACGGCGGCGCTGGTGCCAGCAACAACCCGTGGTCGCTGACGATCCGGCATTCCTCCACACCTTGCTGCTGCAATTCAACGCTGCCGCCGACCAGCTGGATCAACTGGCGCTTGAACTGGGCAAGCCTCCATTGGCGCTGACCCTCGACGATCTGATCAGCGCCGCCGAAGCCCGCTGTCGTGGGTGACACGGCTGTCGTGAGTGACTAGGTCGGACTGCCATCATCAACTCACTTCCTCAACGCCGGTGATGCTTGAGATCTCGGACGCCCTCAGCTTCTTTCGTCTGAGCTGTGGCCGCTGGACCTCACAGCGCAGCCAGCACCACCTGCTGCATCGCCGCGCCGAAGCCGGCGCCTCCTTCATCGTTGTGGAGGAACTGCTCAAGGGCGACGAACGCCTTGCGGAGATCGCCGAGCGCAACAACGCCAGCGTTGAGCAGATCGTGGGGGGCTGCTGGGTGCGCTGGAGCGGATCGATGGCCTGGGATCGGGCCGGTGAATCCCACGAAGACCAGACCATGTTCGGACTGATCCCCGAAGACGAAACGGGGCGACGGGGACTGCTGCTGCGGGATCGCGGTTACGCCGAAAAAGCGCCGGTGGCGGGCCAGTTCCGCATGGACGACGAAAACGGCCTAATCCTCACGACCGACTACGAAATGATGAGCTCCCTGGAGCGCTTCTGGTTCGCCAGCGAGAACGTGCGGCTGCGCACCAGCACGGTGCAGGGGCTCTCCAACAACGCCTCCTTCTGCATCGAAACCCGGCAGCTGGACGATGTTGATCAGCCCAGCCCGGCGATGGCTTCAAGCGGAGCCGCCCTTGCCCCCTTCGGCTGGTAAGCAGAAGTACTTAGAGAAAGTATTACGGCATGTAATCGCTGCAACAGCAGCTGAAGGGGGCAAGACCGAGCACTTCTACGATCGCCCTCAGTGGATGCTGTAGCTCGCGTGGCCATTCCTCTTCTGGAGTACGCACCGATTACTCAGAACTCTCTGAGGTCAGGTGTTCCGAACCTTCGTGTCGGCTCCGACGAGGGATCCCGGGCTTACTCCCTGGAAATCGCAGACGACCGCGACAATTTCGACACCGTCGTCGAAGCCGGCTATCGGCAGATCTTCTTCCACGCCTTCAAAACCGATCGGGACGTCAACCTTGAGTCCCAGCTGAAGGATGGCCAGATCACCGTTCGCGATTTCATTCGCGGTCTGCTGCTCTCCGACACCTTCAAGCGCACCTTCTACGGATTCAACAGCAACTACAAAGTTGTCCGTCACCTGTGCGAGAGGATCCTTGGCCGCAAAGTGAACGGCAAGGGTGAAGAGCTCTCCTGGTCGATCGTGATTGCGACCAAAGGCTTGGAAGGCCTCGTCGATGTGTTGCTCGACAGCACCGAGTACCTCGACGCCTTCGGTTACGACACGGTTCCCTACCAGCGGAACCGCGTGCTTCCCGGCCGAGAGCTCGGTGACACTCCCTTCAACATCACCACCCCCCGCTACGACGAGTACTACCGGAACATTCTTGGCTTCCCCCAACTCGTTTTTACTGGCGGGCCTGCCAAGAGGCTGCCGGAACGCGCGAAGATCAAAAAGGGTGGGTCTCCGCAGGACTACATGGCCTGGGTGAGCGAAATCGGCAATCCCCGCCGAGTCGGCCCAAGCACCAGCGCCGATATGGACTACCTGACCAAGGTGCCTTATCGCACCATCGGCCGCTGATCCCAGCACCAAACTTGTTCAGAAAAGCGGGGCTTCAGCTCCGCTTTTTTTGTGTGTCTGACTGTGATCCCCGGGATCGACGTTGATCCAGTGGTCAGCATCCACTGACCCTTGGTCCCCTAACGCATCGAAAAGGAATTTTTCGGATCACAATGATCCCAAACGAAACCTGGAGTTTTTGGACGTGTCCCAAACCTTGTCATCACTGGCACGTCTTACCCTTCGTCAACTGCGTCAGATCGCCAGCGACTTAGGGGTGCCGCTCTACAGCCGCAAAAGCAAGGAGACCCTTGTCGACGAGGTTGCACAGCGTCAGCAGAAGCGCGGTGGAGACCTGAAGGCCATCGAGGCTGAGCTCAACGCACCAGCTATCGATACCAGCGAGACCCGCGTGGTGTTCCTGCCGCGTGATCCCCGGTGGGCCTATGTGTTCTGGGAGATTTCGGAAACCGACCGGAAGGTGGCCCAGAAAGATGGCGCCAGCCGGCTCTGCCTGCGCCTGGCGGACGTGACCGGCATGCAGGACGGCAACGCCCACCCCCATACGCTGCAGGAAGTGCCCGTCGACAGCCACAGCACCGAGTGGTACTTGCCAGTGCCTCTCTGCGACCGGGATTATCGGGTGGAACTGGGCTACCGCATCGGCTCCAACTGGATGTCGTTGGCCTTCTCTTCAGTGGCCCGCGTTCCCGCTCTCCACCCAAGCGAGCAGATTCTTGATCAGTTCGTGCCCTTCAGCCTCGATGCAGCCCCGGCCGAACCGGTTGCCACTCCCGTCGCACCGATTGAATCCAGCAACAGTGGTCTGCATGAGCGGCTCTACCAAAGCGCCACGGTTCACTACCGGAGACGTCGGGTTGGCTCTGAAGAATTCCAGGAAGGCTTCGACACTTCGGCTGACACCTCCGGCTTGAACGACTCAGGTGCTGGACTCTGGGCTAGCGGCCGCAACGAGTCGGGCATTGGTGGCGTAGCTCCTCGCCAACGATCCTTCTGGCTGGTGGCTGACGCAGAACTGATCGTCTACGGCGCCACCGACCCTTCGGCCCGTCTCACCATCGGTGGAGAAGAAGTGCCTCTTTCCACCGACGGCACCTTCCGGATTCAAGTGCCCTTCCGCGATGGCCAGCAGATGTACGCCATCGAAGCCACCGCTTCCGATGGAGAGCAAAAGCGCAACATCACGCTCAACTTTGAGCGCCAGACGCCCGAAGACAACAGCAACCCTGCAAGCGAAGCCCGCGCCGAGTGGTTCTGAACCCTTCTGATCCGAAAGCACCAGCGTCTCTGCGCTGGTTCGTGGCCATCACCCCTCTTGCGGGGGCGATGGTCTTTCCATTGGTCGTGCCCTTGGTGATGGCACGGGTGGGCATTGGAGCCGGAGTGGGCGTCGCCCTCGTGCTGAGTGGACTCTGGTTTGTGGCGATGCTGAAGACATCGGAGATGCCCCACTGAAGATCGGGGAACTCTGATCAAGGCAAGGTCTTGGTCTCGATGCTGAAGAACACGCTGGGATGGATGGCAGCTGTTCTTCTCTGCAGTGGCTGCAGCCAGGCTGGATCGGTCGTAGGCAAAGCCCCGCCCGATCTGACGAGGCCCCATCAGATCGACGTGGTCTTCAACCACAACGCCAGATCGCGCTACCGATCACCCCTCACAGGGGACTGGCGCAATGGTGACGACATGGAGGCATGGCTGATTGACGCCATTGATGGCGCCAACGAGGAGGTGCTGGTGGCGGTTCAAGAACTCAATCTTCCGAAGGTTGCCCAAGCGCTGATCGCTGCACAACAGCGAGGCGTTGACGTCGCCGTGGTGCTGGAGAACAACTACAGCCAGGCCTGGAGCCAACTCCGGCCCAGCCGATTGAACCGGCGAGGCAGGCAACGCTGGCATCAGTTGAAAAAACTGGCCGACAGCAATGGAGATGGCAGAACAAGTTCAGAGGAAGCCTTCCTTGGGGATGCCATTGCGCTACTCCAAGCGGCAAACATTCCACTGATTGACGACACCGAAGACGGGAGCAGCGGCAGCGGCTTGATGCACCACAAGTTTCTGGCAATCGACCAAACAACAGTGATTACAGGCAGCGCCAATCTCACCAGTTCCGGCCTCCACGGTGATGCGGACCGGCCCTCCAGCCGCGGCAATGTGAATCACCTGCTGCAGATCAACAGCCCTGAGCTGGCCTTGGTATTCCGCCAGGAATTCGCCCAGATGTGGGGGGATGGCCCAGGTGGCGCGCAGGACAGTCGTTTTGGTCTGAAGAAAGCAAAGGGAAGCGTGCAAACCGTGCAGGTGGGGGACATCCGCGTGGATGTGCTTTTTTCAACCCATCCCAAGAAGGATCGGAATCACGGGCTAAACCTGTTGGCAGAGCAATTGAAAGCCGCAAAAAAGAGCATTGATTTAGCACTGTTTGTGTTCTCTGCACAGCAACTCACCAACGCGCTGCGGGAGCAAATGAAGCAAGGCGTTGAGATCAGACTGGTTGCGGATCCGGGGTTTGCAAGCCGCCCGTTCTCAGAAGTGCTCGATCTACTGGGGGTCACCCTTCCAGATCACACCTGCAAGGTGGAAGCTGGCAATCGCCCGCTGGAGCAGGGCCTGAAAGGGATCGGCACCCCTCGCCTCGCCCGCGGCGACAAGCTCCACCACAAGTTCGCCGTGATCGATAACAAAACCGTGGTCACGGGATCCTTCAACTGGTCGCCCTCGGCTGCTCACACCAATGACGAAACCCTGCTGGTGATCCACTCACCCCAACTCGCCAAACACTTCACCCGCGAAATGGATCGGCTTTGGGACACGGCTGAACTGGGGATCAACCCGCACATCCAACGAAAACTCAATCGTCAAAAGATTCGATGCGGAGACGGGGTACTCAGAAGATGAAGAGCACTGGCTTCGCTCTAAACTCAAACAAGCAAAGAGAAATGAAGTGGCTGGATTTGGAGGGGAAGCGCATGGAAGAACGAGCAAATCGGCAAAAAAGCCGCAACTAAACTTCCAAAAATGGTTCAACCAAGCCATTTATTCTCACAAGACAGGTCGACTCCGAGAAGCCGAATCGATATACAAAAAAATGATCGATGCGGGAACATCTGATCCTGCAGTGTTTTGCAACCTTGCAATCCTATGCAAGAACAGTGGCAGAATCGAAGAAGCCCTTGAACACTACGCACAAGCCTTAGCTTTCGAGCCGGACGACCCCCAGATCTACAGCAACATCGGCAATTTATACCGAGACATCGGCAAGCTTGATCAAGCACTTCAATTTACATTGAAATCGCTCGATCTTGACCACGAATCATCAACTTGCCAGATGAATCTAGGCAGCATTTACCGAGACCTTGGAGAAACAGATGAAGCCCTAACAGCCACCGTTAAAGCGATCGAGTTGGACGAAGGAAACATCAAAGCACTGCAGAATTTGAAAAGCATTGCAAGCGATATCAAGATCAATGAATCCAACAGGGATTACGCCAGAAAAGCCTACGAATTACTGCTTAACTGCAATGACTTTTCCCACCGCAAATTGTGTCAACTGTTCATACAAGATTACTTGAATGACATCGAAACAGCCACCAAAGTAGACAGCATCATCTCGGACAACAACCAGGCTTTTTATCGCCTGGCATCAGACTGGAAATTCAGAAAGTCACTGACGTTACTGATCCCACCCCACCAGAAAATTGAGGAGTTCCTCACTCGTCTAAGAAAAGATTTCCTGGTTCAAACCAAAAAAAACAGCGCAATACCTCCCAGACTAAAACCACTCCTGGAGGCACTGGCAACACAATGCTTCCTGAATGAATTTGTTTATTGGCAATCAGACGAAGAACAACAATGGGTCAAGAATCTGATCAAAAATGCCAATCAAAGCAGAGCATCTTTCAGGGAATATTTACCCATTATTGGATGCTACACACCAATCCATAACATCACCACTCAAGAAGAAATCAACAATTACCCCATCAATAGCGACGATAGCAAGGCCTTCATCGATACCCAATTCAACGAGGTCGAAACAGAGAAGAGCATCAAAGCCCGACTCAATAGCAGTGACGAAATAACGGACAAAATCTCACTTGCAGTCCAGAAGATGTACGAAGAAAATCCATACCCTCAATACAAACATGCAGACCACACCCATCCCCATTTCGCAAAACCAACAGCTGAATTCATCTCCTTAGAAACAACCATTGCCAATCCCTCGTTCAACCATGAACTCCTGGCACCCAACTCCAGGCCGAAGATCCTGATTGCCGGATGCGGAACTGGAAACCAAGTGATCAACGCCAGCCGCTACAAAAATGCGCAAATCACGGCCATAGACATCAGCAAGAACAGCCTGTCGTATGCAGCTAGAAAATCGCAGGACTACAAGATGCAGAACATTCAGCTCCGGCAACTTGATATTCTTGATGCAAGAATTCTTCCAAATAGCTACGACATTATTGAGTGCAGCGGCGTTCTGCATCACATGCAAGATCCGGCCAGAGGGCTGGCAGCGCTCAACACCAAACTGAAGCCAGGTGGCTACATCAAGATTGGCCTATACAGCAAACTTGCCAGACAGAACGTGACAGCAGCACGAGAGCTGATCAAGGGCCTGGGTATTCAAAGCACGCCAGAGGGCATCAGAGATTTTCGCAGACGAATATTCAACGATGATCAGCACAAACTGAAAAACTTATCGGTCCTTGTGAATGACTTCTATTCGCTCTCCGAATGCCGCGATCTTTGCTTTCACGTTCAAGAGCATCAATTCACCACAGAGAGCCTGCAAAAACTCTTAGAGGCCGAAAATCTGGAATTTTGCGGCTTCATGGTGCCAGAGGCAATTAAGATGGCATACCACCGCACTTTTCCAGAGGACACCGATGGGACATCACTGAGCAAGTGGGGAGAATTCGAGAACAACAATCCATCTACTTTTCAAAGCATGTATCAATTCTGGGCTTACAAACCGTTGTAGCCGGCTACGGCAGATGCAATCGCATCGAGACAGCCCAGGGCAATCAAACCACGCAATCAACCAACAAAAAGCGATCAGCCGTTATCAACGAACACAATGAAAAATTTCGTGCAAAGAAAAAAATGCAGAAAAGATTTGAACATTCAATCCATGATCAAAAACTTTCTTGACCTAGCGTCAGTCAATACTGGCTTCAGTTGCTCAGAAGCACGCCAGAATGATCCCATGACATCCAAGTTCACACGCGTCCTGCTGCTGCTCGCCATTGCTAGTCCGGCAATGGCGGCTGAGCCCTACGAGCCCTGGCCCAGCAAAGATCAATTGCGCAGCATTGAACAGGCCGCCTATGCATGTTCTCGCGACAACGCAACGGAAGCGTGCGCGAGGGTTCGTCAGCTCGCAGATCCTTTGATGGATCACTCCAGGTTGCCGGGGCTCTGCAAAGACGTTTTGTGGACGTTGATGGATCAAGCCAAGGTTGCCAACACCAACGATTTCCGGCGAAAAGACAGCATCACCACGACAGCCCGGCGCATCCCAAAGGTGTGCGCCGAACCCGTGATTAAGAAGGAGAAACCCCAGTCGCGTCAGGCATGAGCCTCGGCTGAACCTCAATCAAAGTCGAAGCTGAACCGCTGGCCCTGCATCAGGGTTACCACCTCGCCGAGAACGGCATCCAATAGCGCCACGCTCACTTAGGGGTGTTTCTTGATCTCGTCCACGAACATCTGCACATCGGCAGCAGTCAGTCCGTGGCTGCTGATTCTTGAATCAACCTTTCCGCGGAACGTTTCCAGAAGACAGAGTTGATCCGCGTCGAGGGGCTTTGAATCGGGATGGGTGACATCCATCGAAGCGACAGAGGCAATCAGTTGGATGTTGCTGAATCACCAAGCAGATCAAGCAAGGTCTCGGATGGAGCGATCATGTCGCTCATGCTGAGTTCGCTGTCCTGACCAGCAATTTCGGAGGCCAACTCACACGCCGTTGAGGAATAGCCGGAAACATCACAACTATTGGACAACCTCAAGATGGCATTGGAAAACTTGCCGCGTAGGCATTCTTCCGAACCTGACTGATGATTACAGCATTGGCGGCAGTCACGGCTTGCTGAGAGGCCTCTTGCGATGGAAGGGACCGTTTCCAGCTTGCGATGCACCAACGGACGACGTCGTGCAGGCCATTGCGACGATCCACAGCAGCAAAGAGCGATGCATGGTCGACGGATCTGGTGCGAGCCGAAGGGTAGCGGCGACAACTGGTCGCGCCTGACGCCTCGCGAATGGATTTCCATGTTTAGGTTTCGCATACAGCTCCCATCCGTCGTGATGACCGCCTCGGCCCCTGCGCAACCGACCCAACGCCAGGTGCGCCTGGACGCTCCCTTCAGCGACCAGAAGCCTGGGACCTCCGGCCTACGCAAGAGCAGTCGCCAGTTCGAGGAGCCCCATTACCTCGAGAGTTTCATCGAAGCATCGCTCCGCACACTTCCGGGTGTGCAGGGCGGCACCCTGGTTCTTGGAGGAGACGGCCGTTACGGCAACCGCCGGGCCATCGATGTGATTCTGCGGATGGGCGCGGCCCATGGCCTCAGCAAGGTGATCGTCACCACCGGCGGCGTCCTCTCGACGCCTGCCGCCTCCAACCTGATCCGGCAGCGCAAAGCCATCGGCGGCATCATCCTGTCCGCCAGCCACAACCCCGGTGGTGAGAACGGTGACTTCGGCGTCAAGGTCAACGGCGCCAACGGTGGGCCCACCCCTGCCTCCTTCACCGATGCGGTGTTTGAGTGCACCAAGACCCTTGAAAAGTACACGATTGTTGAGGCGCCAGTCATCCCTCTGGATGCCCCTGGTCTGCACAGCATCGGCGCGATGCAGGTGGAGGTGATCGACGGCGTCGAGGATTTTGTGGCCCTGATGCAGGAGCTGTTCAACTTCGATCAGATCCGCGATCTGATTCGCAGCGACTTCCCCCTGGCCTTTGACGCCATGCATGCCGTCACCGGGCCCTACGCCACTCGCTTGTTCGAGGGGCTACTGGGTGCACCGGCGGGAAGCGTGCGCAACGGCACACCCCTGGAAGACTTCGGCAACGGTCACCCCGACCCCAACCTCACCTACGCCCACGACCTGGCTGAATTGCTGCTCGAGGGTGACGACTACCGCTTCGGCGCCGCCTGCGACGGTGATGGCGATCGCAACATGATCCTGGGCCAGCGCTGCTTCGTGAATCCCAGCGACAGCCTCGCCGTGCTCACCGCCAACGCCACGATGGCTCCGGCCTATGCCAACGGCCTGACAGGTGTGGCCCGCTCGATGCCCACCAGCGCTGCGGTGGATGTGGTGGCCAAGGAACTAGGGATTGACTGCTTCGAAACCCCAACGGGTTGGAAATTCTTCGGCAACCTGCTGGATGCCGGCAAGATCACCCTCTGCGGTGAGGAGAGCTTCGGCACCGGCAGCAACCACGTGCGCGAAAAAGACGGTCTCTGGGCCGTGCTGTTCTGGCTGCAGATCCTGGCCGAACGCCGCTGCAGCGTGGCCGAGATCATGGAAGAGCACTGGAAGCGCTTCGGACGCCACTACTACTCGCGTCACGACTACGAGGCCGTCGCAAGTGATGCCGCCCATGGTCTCTACGACCGCCTCGAATCCATGCTGCCAAGCCTGGTGGGCCAAGCCTTTGCCGGACGCAAAATCAGCACAGCTGACAACTTCAGCTACACCGATCCGGTTGATGGTTCTGTGACAACGGGGCAGGGTTTGCGCATCCTTTTGGACGACGGCAGCCGGGTGGTGGTTCGTCTCTCCGGAACAGGCACCAAGGGCGCCACGATCCGGATCTACCTGGAGAGCTATGTGCCCAACAGTGGCGATCTCAACCAGGATCCCCAGATCGCCCTGGCCGAGATGATCAGTGCCATCAACGACCTGGCAGAGATCAGGCAGCGCACGGGTATGGATCGCCCAACCGTGATCACCTGAGCCCGTCAGGCTGTGACGATGCAAGCAGGACGCCTTCCCTGGCCAGAGGGAGGCGTCGATCTGAAAAGAAAAACGAAAATCAGCGCCAACCCAACCCATAAACATCATAGGAAGGATCGACACAACGATAGAAAAGACCGCATCGATATACAATCCACAGATTAACTATCGTCAAATGAAATCTTTACTCAAAAAATCACCAGGAATCGCTCTGGCATTTGCTATAAATGCAAATATTGCACAATCACAGCAGTTTTATTTCAACGCCAACTGCGTTTCGCAAATTGAACTCGAAGAGCAATGCAACGTGAGTTTCATGCGCAGATCCATGTCAGCCAGATTTGACACGGGCAGAGCAACCAAAATCAAATACAGCAATATCCAAGCCTGGAATTACACCGACTCAACCAAGCTCAAGATGGATACAGAGCTGGCGGCTCGGATCGGTATCATCGGGCTTCTGTTCAAGAAAGCTGTTCATCGCCACGTCTTCAGCATCAACTACAGAGACGACTTTGGAGACAAGCAGAACATGATTGTGAACTTCAGCGATTCGCAATACGTCAACCCGATGCTCGCCGCCCTAAGACGCAAGGCCTCATCAGCGGAAATCAATTAAAAAAAGGGGCCCATGCGGCCCCTTTGATGAAGCCATTACTCTACGAAAATCAGTCAACTTTATCCGAAATAAAGTCTACAGCCTGGAAGATCGCGTCATATAACGCACCCTTCGCCATGGCAGACATACCGCCGGTCGAAGAAGTTGCTCCATAAGAGTAGGAGTAGCCAGAAGAGGTCTTCTCGTCTCTAACCGCGCCTTCAAAGCGCTTGGCACCAATAATATCTTCTTCCTTAATGCTGATGATGTCAATCTTCAACGTCACTGTTGCACTTGACTTTGTCTTCGTCTTCGTAGAACGCGCAAACATTCCCACCACCGGAACAAACGCAGCAGGATTTGCCCTCGTCTCAGTACTAGAGCTATCCGTCTGATTCAAAATGACAGGACGAATGATATATCGAGCCCCAAGAGTTTTACCAACTTCCATCAACTCGGGGATGAAAGAGTCATTGGTAAGGTCTGCCCGATTAAGACCTGTCTGACCAAATTTCTTGTTCATGGCGGCATTCACCTTGAACCAGGAAATCGTGGTCGCACCAGCTTCACGAATCGAATCATTCAAAACTTCGGTTGCGAATTCGTTGGTGGTGGTCATTGAGCCACCCGCAGATCCGTACTGCATCGAAGAACCTGACTTATCAAAAACAGGCATCACAATGAATTTTGCCCTCGTGATGAAGCGAATGCTGCGGAGTGCATCCTCTGCACTTGCGGAAGGCTGAACAGGGGCGGCTGTGTCATTGGAGCGTGTGTTGCTCTCCGATCCACGCACCTGAGCTAGCTGCTGAGGCGCCACGAAAGAACTCGAGAAACTTGCAGAATTTGCATAAACCGCCCCAGCGGGAGCAGCTGCCGCTGAAGACATAGCAAGCAAAGAGAGAGTCGCGGCGAAGCCCTTCAAAACACTGATATAAGCTCGCGATAAAATATCACACAATTGTAGTAAGGATTGTCGTGCGCCTTTCAAGCATCGCTTTAGCTCTCACAACCATCGGTGCAACTCTCGTACCGGTCATGGCAAACATGCCGGATTCAGCCGCAGGCAGCTTCAAAGTGGAAGCACTTTGCACAATCTCCAATGCCTATGCGACATGTCATCCGCAAATCAACGGCAACCAACTGATCATCAACTTTCCATCAGAACTCGTGGTTCTTGACAAAGACGAAGTCAAAAGCATTGACCTCTATGACAGCCGGCGCCGTGAATTCATCCGCTTCTTCAAAAAAACAGGCGATATTGATTTCGCCATCTCATTCCTGGAAGGGAATGAAACCAGAACCGGTTTCATCAGATTCAAGAACAACAGATCAGCCCGCAAATTTTACAAACAGCTTGTCGAATACAACCCGACATTATTCAAATCACTAGTCAACATCGAGGTTTACTAGTCGTACTCAGCGACGCTTGCCGCGGTGAGAATTGCTGTGCCGATAGGCAGGATCGGTTGCTTCCTCTTGCAACTGACGCATCGTCTCGATGGCGAAGCCGCCGAGGCCTCCCGATGTGATCACCATCAGATAGAAGAGGCGCAGACGGCCAACTGCAATCTCGGCCGGACTGTTGTCGATCAGCACCTTGAGGAAATAGGCCACCGCCAGACCAAGACCGGCACCAATGGCCACTGCAATCAACACACGCATGCCACTGAAGGACTTGTGCTGATTCACCTCAGTGTTCAACTCAGCCATCAGCTCGGTTGCGGGGTGGGGGTAGGACCGTCCTCGGGAGGCTTGGCATCGGCTTCTCCCAGCAAGGTCTTCATCACGACGTAGAAGACAGGCACCACAAGGGTGGAGAGGAAGGTGGCCACCAACAGACCACCGAACACCACCAGACCCAGGGACGACTGACTCTGAGCCCCAGCACCACTGGCCAGCATCAGGGGCAGGAAGCCGGTGAGGGAAGAGATCGCCGTCATCAGAATCGGCCGCAAACGCGACTTGGCGGAGAACTTGGCAGCCTCAAGCGCCGACTCGCCCTCACCCATCTTCTGATTGGCCAGATCGACGATCAGAATCGCGTTACCTCCCGCCAGACCGATCAGCATCACAAGGCCCACCTGGGCGTAGATGTTGAGCACCTGGCCGGCACCGCCGAGGAACACCAGGGCCCCCAGCAACGCCGTCGGCACCGTCAGCAGGATGATGATCGGGTCCGTGTAACTCTCGTACTGAGCCGACAGCACCAGGAACACCGCCAGGATGCCGAGCGCGAAGATCACCACCGCCAGGGATCCGGCTTTCACCTCTTCGCGGGAGATACCGGTCCAGTCGAACCCAAGACCCTGGTAACTGCCCGCATTGAAAATCTGCTTCATCGCCCCGATCGCCTGACCGGAGCTGTTGCCTTCTTTGGGGGTGCCGTCGATCTTGATCGAGCGGTAAAGGTTGAAGTGGGGAATGACGCTGGGCCCCACCGTCTGCTTCACGGTGAAGAACTCGGAGAGGGGAATCTGCTCCCCCTTGGCATTGACGACATAGATGGCGGACAGCCGCTGGGGAGTGGCCCGGCTGACCTCATCGGCCTGCACATACACCCTGCGCACCTTGCCCTCCTGGAAGGTGTCATTCACGTATTGCCCACCGAAGTTGACGCTGAAAACAGACATCGCGGAGGCGAAATCGACACCGAGCGAAGCCATCTGCTCCCGGTCCACATCAATCTTGTATTGCGGAGCCTGGGGGGAGAACAGCGTGTAAACCTGATTGAGAACGGAATCGCTGTTCGCCGTCTGAATGATCTGCTGAGCAGATCCGAAAAACTCATTCAACGAATAGACGCCGCTGCTCTGATCGAGCAGCTGGAACTCGAAGCCACCACCGGTGCCATAACCGGGAATCGACGGGGGCTCAACAACAAACACCCGACCCCCATCAATCGCGCCGTACAACTTGGCGTTGAGACGCTTCACCACCGCTCCCACGGTGTGGTCCTTGCCGGGCCGATCATCCCAGTGGTTCATCCCGATGAAGAACAGACCCTTGTTGGGCGCGTTGCCATCGAGGCTGGCGCCGCTGAACAGGGCCGCTGATGCGATGTCCTCCTCGGAGCGCAACACCTCCGCCACCTGACGGTTGATCGCCAGGGTTTTCTCGTTGGAGACACCCTCAGGAGCCTGAACGAAACCGATGGCATAGCCCTGGTCTTCGATCGGCACGAATCCACCTGGAATGCGGGTGAAGGCGAATCCCGTCAGCAGAATGCCGGCCGCCAGGGCCGCCATCACAATCGGACGGGCTTTGAGCACGGCGTCGAGGATCGAGGCATAGCGCTTCTCAAAGCCGCCATACAAACGATTGAAGTTGGTGAAGATCACCGGGATGAAGTAGCCAACGACTCCTCCAATGGCGGTGAACAACACCACCGGGATCGGATTGGAGATGATCACCCCTGTGGTGATCACACCCACCGCAGCACCACCAGCGGTGAAGGGAAGACGCAGGGGCAGACCGCTGATCTTGCCCGCGATGAAGCCGACCAACGCACCGATCACCGTTGGGATCAACGCTGCTGCCGCTCCGTTGCCAGCACTGAGCAAGCCATAAATGAAACCGAGCACCACACCAGCCGTGGCGTACTGATTGCGGCTGAGCTCCTTGGTCTCGCGAGACAACAGCAGGGCCGACAGCATCGGCGAGAAGGTGAGGGCGTTGAAGGTGGAGATGCCGATCGAGAAAAGGATCGTGGCGGCGAACTGCTTGTAGATGGTGCCGGTGGCACCTGGGAAAAACAGCACCGGCAGGAACACCGCCATCTTCACCAGGGAGGTGGCAATCACAGCCCCGAACAGCTCATCCATGGTGTCCATGGCGGCCTGCACCGAGGTCATCCCTTCCGCCTTCTTGGCGGAGGTGTCTTCCACCACGGTGATGGCGTCATCCACCACAAGGCCGGTGGCCAGCACAAGACCAAACAGCGTGAGTTGGTTAAGCGAGAAACCGAAGGCCAGCACGAGGGCAAAAGTGCCGATCAAGGCCACCGGAATCGCAATGGCCGGAACCAACGTGGCTTTCCAGTTCTGCAGGAACAGGAACAGGATCAGCACCACCAGGATCACTGCGTCCCGAAGGGAGTTGGTCACACCTTTGATCGACTGGTTGATGAAGTCGGTGGTGTCGTAAATCTTCTGGACCCCGAGGCCAACCGGCAGGGTTTGCTCGAACTCATTGAGCACTTCCTTGACGCCATTGGAGACCTCGATGGCATTGCTTCCGGAGAGCTGGTAAATCGCGATGCCAACGGAAGGTGTGCCTTTGAGATCCATGGCATCAATGCCGTATGTCTCACCGCCGAGCTCAACGCGGCCCACATCCTTGAGCCGCACCAAGCCACCGGCATCAGTGGTTCTGAGAATGATGTTTTCGAACTCCTGGATGCTGGTAAGACGTCCCTGCAGCTGCACCGTGAAGGTGTATTCCTGACCTTCAGGGGCAGGGGCGCCGCCGATTTTGCCGGCAGGCACCAGACGGTTCTGACTTCGCAGCTGGTTGACCACATCGGTGGCCGTGAGGTTGTTGGCGGTCAGCTTCTCGGGGTCCAGCCAAAGGCGGAAGGCGATCTTGCGGTTGCCGAAGTAGGTGACATCGCCGACGCCCTTCACCCGCTTGACGTTGTCGGTGAGGTTTTTATCGAGGTAACCACTGATCGTCTCCACCGAGTATTCGGTCTTGGAGGGGTCTTCGTTGACGAAGTTGTAAACGAGCAGGATCGAGTTGGAGGCCTTATTGACCGTGACACCCGACTTACGCACCTCCTCCGGAAGCTGAGGTTCTGCCAGGGAGACGCGGTTCTGCACGTTCACCTGGTTGATGTTGCCGTCGGTGCCACTGTCGAACGACACGGAGATCGAACTCACACCGTCCGACGAGCTGTTGGAGGTGATGAAGTCCATGTTCTCCACCCCGTTGATCTGCTGCTCGAGCACGGAGGTCACCCCCTGCTCAACAGCAACGGCGTCAGCGCCCACGTAGGTGGCCTGCACCTTCACCGTAGGAGGGGCAATGTCGGGGAGGTTTTCGATCGGCAGGATCGGAATCGCGATCAAGCCGACGATCACGATCAGCAGACTGCAGACCGTGCTGAGAACCGGCCGGGTGATGAAATTATTGGAAGCAGACATCGATCAACCTCAGTTCGCCTTGGCGGGTTGCACCAGCACTGGCATGCCGTGTTTCAGGTTGAGCAGATTGGTTGTGGCCACCATCTGATTGGCTTCAAGGCCTTTGGTGATCGGATACAGCTGGTTCTCCAATTCGCCCACCGTGACCGGCGTCTGCAAGGCGAACTTGGCATCAGCGGGAAGTTTGCCGGCCTTGATTCCCTTCTCCAGCTTCTCGAGATCAGCCTTGCCAGGATTCTCTTTGAGTTCCGCAAAGCTGCCGACACGGAAGACGAAGCTCTGACCGGAGGTCTGGGTGACAGCGGCGAAAGGAACGGCCAATTGTTTCTCAGCCTTGATCTGCACCCGGGTGCGCAGACGCTGGCCATCCTTCAGTAGCCCATCGGTGTTCGGGAAGACCGCCTTCACCAACAATCCCTGAGTCTGCTTGTTAACCCTTGGGTCAATCGAGCCGACTTCCCCGGTCGCCATCAACTCATCACTGCCCGGAGCGCTGAGCAACACTGGCTGCCCCAGGGCCAGACGCGTCGAGAACACCGCCGGCACCTCCACACGTGCTTCCAGTTCGTTGTTCTGCACGAGGCTGGTGAACACCTGGCCTTGCTGAATCACGTCGCCCACCTTCACATTCACGTCAGCGACCGTGCCGGCGGAAGGTGAAGTGAGATTGCTGTAGTCGAGCTCCGCCTGGGCTGAGATGTATTGGGTGCGATAGCGATCCAAGTCCTTCTGCGACGCAGCGCCCATCTCAGCCAAGTAGGCGAAACGCTCATAGTTGGCCTTGGCGTTGTCGGCTTTGGCTTTCTTCTCAACTTGATCGAGCACCACCAACAACTGACCGGGCGCAACTTCATCACCCTGGCGAATCTTCAGCTCCAGAATCCGTCCCCCCGACTGGGCGGCGAGCTCGACAAGATTGCTGGCCTCCAACGTGCTAACGGTGTCAACACCTTCAGTGAATTCAGCCAACTGGGTGGAGACGGCCTGCACCTTCGGCGGCGGCGGCTTCGGCGCTTCGCTCTTGCAGGAACTGACCGTGATCAGAGCCGCGAAAGTGATCAGAAGACGCTGCGGATGACGCACGGTAAAAAGGCTTTTGCCGGATTATGGGGAGTTCGTTAGAGCTTGTCCTCCAAGGTTTCGACGTGTCGAAACAGGCATCCAAAAAATGTTCGATTCGGCCCAGCTGAAGCGCTGATTGCGAAGGTCAGGGACACTGGGGCATCGCCGATTGTTCGTTGGGCCAGGACCTCTTCGCTTTTCACGGTGAGCAGCAACGGAGGCGGCTAGCTCCTCTGGCAGACCGCATGCGTCCGCGCACGCTGGAGGAATTTGAGGGCCAGAGCGGGATCCTGGCCGACGGACGGCTCCTACGCCGTGCCATCAAGGCTGATCGGGTCGGCAACCTGATCCTGCATGGCCCGCCCGGGGTCGGCAAAACCACCCTGGCGCGGATCATCGCCAACCACACCCGCGCTCATTTCAGCAGCCTCAATGCCGTGCTGGCGGGCGTCAAAGACTTACGAATCGAGGTGGATGCTGCACGCCAACGCCTTGAACGGCATGGCTTGCGCACGATCCTGTTCATCGACGAAGTGCACCGCTTTAACAGTGCCCAGCAGGATGCGCTGTTGCCATGGGTGGAGAACGGCACCGTCACCCTGATCGGCGCCACCACAGAAAACCCCTATTTCGAAGTCAACAAGGCGCTGGTCAGCCGCTCGCGGCTGTTTCGTTTACTGCCTCTGGAACCAGAGGATTTACAGCGGCTGCTGCAACGCGCCCTTGCAGACAACGAGCGGGGCTTCGGCGACCGTGCCATCGCCATCAGCAGCGATGCCGCCAACCACCTCGTTGATGTGGCGGGCGGCGACGCCCGCAGCCTGCTCAATGCCCTGGAACTGGCGGTGGAGAGTTCCGAACCCGATGGCGACGGCGTGATTCAGATCAACCTGGCCATCGCCGAGGAATCGATTCAGCAGCGGGCTGTGCTCTACGACAAGCACGGTGATGCCCACTACGACACGATCAGCGCCTTCATCAAATCGCTGCGGGGCTCCGATGCCGATGCGGCGCTGTTCTGGCTGGCACGCATGGTGGAAGCCGGTGAAAACCCCCGCTTCATTTTTCGGCGGATGCTGATTGCAGCGGGGGAAGACATCGGCCTGGCCGACCCGCAGGCCATCGTTGTAGTGGAAGCCTGTGCCGCGGCCTTCGAACGGGTGGGACTGCCCGAAGGCCTGTATCCCTTGGCCCAGGCTGCGTTGTACCTGGCGGGCACCGAAAAGAGCAACAGCGTTCTGGGCTTCTTTGATGCCCTCAAAACCGTGCGCGATGCGCAAAAACAGGACGTGCCCGGGCATTTGCGCGATGCCAACCGGGATGGAGCCGCCTTCGGCGATGGCGTGGGCTACCGCTACCCCCATGCCTACGCCGAACACTGGGTGGAGCAGCAATACCTCCCCACAGCCCTGCAAGGCGAGGTGTTCTGGCAGCCCGGAGAACTCGGGTGGGAGGGGGAACGTCGCCAGCGGATGGCGGAACGCCGGGCAGCCCAACTCGCCGCGGCCGCTGAGCTGGCGGCCGACCAGCCTTTGCTGTTGAGCAGCGGACCCGACCGTCCTGGCGTGGACCGCTGGGTGCAGCGCCAATTGGGGCAGGAAGGAGAACGGCTGCAGCGCCTGCGCGAGCGGCTCTGGCGAGAGATCCCCTGGACCCGTCGAGATCGGGTGCTGCTGCTGGGGATGCGGTCGCTGATCTGGGCTCTCGATCCAATGAGGGCTGCCCCGGAGGGAGGCGTCACCGTGCTCTGCGACAACGAAGCCGACCGCAGCCGGCTGGAAGCGCAGATGGATCTGCTCGAGCCGGAGCATCGGCCCGACCTGTTGACCGGCAGCCTCGATGCTCTGCCACCGAGCCAAGCCTTCGACTGGATCGGAGGACGGCTCGCCGCTGCCGATCTGCAAGGGCAGAACTGGACGGCGCTGCTGAAAACAATCAACCAACATGCCGAGCCGACAACGGGCTTACGGCTGCTGATCAGCCGCGCCGAACTGGGGCCCGCCGGTGCACTGCTGCAAGTCGGCGATCCAACCGAGCTGTTCAGCCATCTGGTGGCTCAAGAGCAACAGTGGCTTAAGCGGCAGCAGCGGCCGGACGAGTTATTAATGAACGCCGGCTGGCAGCTCTGTTGTGAGGAGTGGCTTGAACATCTCACGCTTCCAGGGGGCACGGAACTGGCTGAGCGATGGCTAGCCGAAGGGTCGCCCTACCGGCAGGCCATGGGGGAGATCAGCACGGAAGTGCTGACGCAGTTGCGCCGATCGTTGAACGGCTTGGGCGAAGGTGGTTTACGGCTGCCAATGCGCCATCAACTGATCCAAGGCCAGCGAGGCACGCCATAAAAAAACCCCGGCCGAAGCCGGGGCTGAAGACAAAAGGCTCAGAGCCTGATCACCAGAGGGGACGGGCAGGAGCGACGTAGGCGGGGCGAGCAGCGGGCTCGGGCAGCAAGGAGTTGGCCTGAATGAAGGCAGGCAGGAACACGTACCAGGAGAGCAGCGAGGTGCACTGGGCGTCTCCTTCGCAATGGTGGGGAGCACAGACGTTCTGGGTGCCGTCGTAAGTGCCGCAGGTGTCAGCCAGACGGAAGTCCACGGGCAGCTCAGCCATGATGCCGGCGGAAGAGATTTCACCGTCGATGGAGTCGGCGATGATCGCGGATCGCAGAGCCACCACGGAGGTGGACTTCATCTTCCAGTAGGGGAAGTAGGAGCGGGTCTGATCCTTCAGGAACTTGACGCCGTCGTCGGAGTAAAGGAAGCGGGACACGCCGATGATGTCAACGGCGTAGGTCTTGGTCATGCCTTCCTGGATTTCCTCGGCGGTCCAACCGGAGTTGCTGATGCCGGAATCCAGGGCACGGTCGGTAACTTCACCAGTGCTCAGGAAGGTTTTGAACTCAGAAGAAGTGGTGGTCCAGACGGCACCGCCGGTATTCCAGCGAACGGGGCGAGTGGTGCCTGCTTCAGCAGGGGCAGCCAGAGCAGCGAGAGAGGCACCGGCCAGAAGGCCAGCGGCGAGACGGTTAAACACGGACGACAAATGAGCACGTCAATAAAAAATTAGCCTGGCTAAAGAAAAAAACCGATTTTTCCAATTCAATTAACAATTCAAAAGCGCTGGGGCGACTGGCCTACCCAAAAAAGAGAGACCAGTGAGACTCATTTTTTCGGATCGATTTGTACCTTGTCGTGGCCAAAAAACAGAATTCCCAGATCAATCCAACTGAATCCGTTGCCAGCCCTCTGGAGAACGGCCCCTATCAGCCTGGCCTGCGCCATCCCGGTCTCCACGGCAGTGACGCATCCTTA
>ENA-OSEY01000554-OSEY01000554.1-marine-metagenome-genome-assembly--contig:-NODE-554-length-27161-cov-4.457170_pt1 | contig 27161 bp, 27 predicted proteins | sample MGYA00248465_ERZ534230 | MGnify/ENA primary metagenome ERZ534230 (study PRJEB26409, sample SAMN06344110) | marine metagenome | isolation source: Sea water from surface | place: Atlantic Ocean:Southern...
CAAAAAGGGACGGAGAACTCTTTGTCGACGGTATCATCATGATAAATCTCCATGGAAGTATGGCAGTTTCAAGACGATGAGACTATGTCATTAATTGGGAGCCCGCGGGCAATCTTCAACGGAAAGACCCAGATGTTTTTTCTTCCGCTGTTTGACGACAATCCGTCACGACGAACACCATGGGTTGCCTGGTCGATCATCGCATTGTGCGTGATCGTCTTTTTCTGGCAGCAATCGCTTGGTCATCAGGGCGAACGCATCGCCTTCTACCAATACGGGTTCGTGCCGGCGAACGCCAGCGGTGTTGCACCGCTGCCGCCTGGCCTTGCCATCATTCCGCCCTGGGCAACCATGGTCACGGCTATGTTTCTTCATGGCGGCTGGATGCATATCGGTGGCAACATGCTGTATTTGTGGATTTTTGGCGACAATGTCGAAGATTCGATGGGGCCTTTGCGGTTCGTGATCTTCTATGTTCTGTGCGGCATCTCGGCGGCGCTGGCCCAATATATGATCGACCCCGCCTCAACGACACCGATGGTCGGGGCGTCGGGAGGCATTGCAGGCATCCTCGGCGCCTATCTGATATTGCACCCTCGGGCCGCTGTGCGAACCTTCATGCTGATCATCATTTTCGTGCGGTTTATCAACCTGCCGGCCTGGCTTGTTCTCGGCGTCTGGATCGCCGGTCAGTTCGTGGCCGTTCCCAGCGCGCTGGCCGGCGCTGATGGCGGCGTTGCCTATTTCGCGCATATCGGCGGCTTCATTGCCGGCATGTGCCTTGTGCCGTTCTTCAAGCGCGGCGACGTTCCCCTTTTCGGCGCGAACGACACACCGCCGGAACGCTGGGACGCCGAGCCCATTCCCTTTTCCGAAATCAGGCAGCAGGCGCGCTATCGCTACAGCCGCCGGGGCAATGACCCGCTCGGATCGCGTGTCGTGGTGAAAGACGAGGATGCATCGCCTTGGGCCAAATCTCCGGCACGCAAGAACGGACGACGAAAATCAGGCTCTGTTCCGAGATTTCGCAAGCCACCGGAAGGTGACGGCTAGCCGCCCTCGCCAAGCGGCATGATTTCAGCATCGGCGCCCATCTCGCGAACGCCAGCTGCCAGCGCCTCGGCGGCGGCATGCGTGACCTGCTGGTCCAGCCCGCTGACCACCGCAGCGGTGCCGAACTGCCCCGGCTTGAACCAGGGATAGCTGCCGATGCTGACACCCTCATGCGCGGCCTGCACTGTTTCCATGATGTTGGCAATGGTGCCTTCGCCGATCGCGCACTGGACTGTCAGCCGCGTCATCGCCACGCCGCCCGGAAGGCTGTCGCGAAGCCCCTCGAACATCGCCTGCATGATCGAGGGCACGCCGGCGAATACATGAACATTCTCGAGGATGAACCCGGGCGCTGCGCTCAGCGGGTTGTCGATCAGCGCGGCATCCTCGGGAATATCCGCCATTTTCTGTCGCGCGGCGTTGAATTCCAGACCAGTGTTCTCGTAATGCGCCAGCAGCCGGGCCTCCGCTTCCGGATGGCGGATCACCTTCTTGCCAAAGGCGGCGGCGATACATTCTGTGGTGATGTCGTCATGTGTCGGCCCGATACCGCCACTGGTGAACACCAGATCGTGCGCGGCAGACATGGTCTTCACCGTCTCGATAATGGTCTCGCGGATGTCGGGGATAACCCGCGCCTCGCGAAGCTGGATACCCTGGCTGTTCAACTGCTCGGCAAGCCAGCCGATATTCTTGTCCTTGGTGCGACCGCTCAGAATCTCGTCTCCGATCACAATGATCGCGGCTGTGGGATTGGTCATGGCAATTCACTTTGCTGTCAGATAACGGGACGCGTGCCATCCGAGATAACCTCTATATGGAGATGGTCAAGGCTGAAGCGATGTGAAAACATGTGACGTGGCTAAATGGCTTGGCATTCGTGCCGTTTGCCGATAGTGGTAACCGCGTCGGGACCAGAGAGGCATTTCCAAAGACCATGCGAACAGAACCGGTAATTCTTCATGACGAGAGCGGCTTTGCCGCGATGCGCGCAGCAGGCAGGCTGGCGGCGACCGTCCTCGACATGATCGCACCGCATGTGGTTGCCGGCGTGACCACAGGCGAGCTTGACCGCATCTGCCATGAATTCATCGAGGCGCATGGCGCCGTCCCGGCGCCGCTGAACTACAAGGGATTTCCCAAGGCGACCTGTATCTCGCTGAACCATGTTGTCTGCCATGGCATTCCGGGGGAAAAGACCATCCGCGACGGAGATATCCTGAATATCGACGTCACGGTGATTCTGGACGGCTGGTACGGCGACACCTCGCGAATGTATTTCGTCGGCGAGCCGTCTGTGAAGGCGCACCTTCTGACCAAGGTGACCTATGACTGCCTGATGCGGGGCATCGAGGCGGCGCGCGCCGGCAACACGCTCGGCGATATCGGCCACGCCATCCAGCGGCATGCCGAATCAAACAGGTTCTCCGTCGTGCGTGACTTCACCGGCCACGGGCTCGGCCAGACATTCCACTGCGCGCCGACGGTGCTGCATTTCGGCACTCCGGGGAGCGGGTTGAAGCTGGAGCCCGGCATGATCTTCACCATCGAACCGATGATCAATGCCGGACGCGCCGAGACCAAGATTCTTGGAGACGGCTGGACCGCCGTGACACGCGACCGGTCGCTGTCGGCGCAGTTCGAGCATTCGATCGGCATTACCGAGGGCGAACCTGAAATCTTCACCCTGTCGCCGAAGGGTCACACCGCACCGCCTTACGCCTGATTGCCCAGCCTTATTATTAACGGTTTTTTTAGACCTTTTGGGCTATCCCATTGGGCATGGTGCCCGCCGCTTCCAATTCCGCGCACGCCGACAGCCCAGCCGACCACATGTCCGGGCATCGGGGCCGCATGCGTGCCAAGCTGCTGGACAAGGGAAGCGAGGCTCTCAGCGAGCTTGAATTGCTGGAAATGCTTCTCTATGCGGGCAACAGGCGCGGCGACACCAAGCCTCTTGCCAAGGCATTGATGCGGCGCCTCGGCTCGCTTTCGGCGGTGCTCCGGGCACCGGCCGCGCTTCTTGCCCAGCAAAGCGGCATGGGCGATGCCTCGGTCGCGGCCTTATGATCGTCGCCGGCAAGACCGTGGTGAGCTTCAAGAGCCTCGGCCTGCTGTAGCTTGCCCGCACTGGTTATTTGGGATCCGTCATATCGCGCAGCTTGTCGTGCGCCTTGCGTGTCAGTTCACCGGCGCGGCGGCTTGCCTTCATAAGATTCGGGCGCGCCTGGCCCACCGCACGGCTGGCCGCCTCGCCCGCCTTTTTCTGTACCGCCGGGTTGCGCGCCGCTGCCATAAGCGCGCCGATGACAAGCCTTCTGATGAACATGTAACCGACCCTCCGGAACGATCATTTTGCCGCGGCGACAGATTCGTTTCGCGGCACTTCACACACTGGTTTTTTGCACCCGCCGATGCTACAACCGCACCCTCGCCAGTGGCAAAGGAAAACACCCAAATGATTCCCCGATATTCGCGTCCCGAGATGACCTCGATCTGGTCCGAACAGTCCAAGTTCCAGATCTGGTTCGAAATCGAGGCGCACGCCTGCGACGCGATGGCCGAACTGGGGATGATCCCGCAGGACGCCGCCAGGGCAGTCTGGGAACGGGGCGGTTTCGACATCGACCGCATCAACGAGATCGAGCGCGAAACGAAGCATGACGTCATCGCCTTTCTGACCAGCCTTGCGGAGCATGTCGGCGAGGAGGCCCGTTTCGTCCATCAGGGCATGACGTCTTCCGATGTTCTGGACACCACGCTCGCCGTCCAGATGGCACGGGCAAGCGACCTGCTCCTCGACGGAATCGACAGGCTGCTTGCCGCACTTCACACTCGTGCCGAAGAGCACCGCTACACCCCCACCATCGGCCGCAGCCACGGCATCCATGCCGAGCCGACCACCTTCGGCCTGAAGCTCGCCACCTTCTTTGCCGAGTTCACCCGCTGCCGCGCGCGGCTTGTCGCGGCGCGCGAAGAGATTGCCACCTGCGCCATTTCAGGTGCCGTCGGCACCTTCGCCCATCTCGACCCGGCCGTGGAGACGCATGTCGCGGAGAAGATGGGACTTGTTCCCGAACCGGTGTCGACGCAGATAATCCCGCGCGACCGCCACGCCATGTTTTTCGCCACGCTCGGCGTGATCGCCAGTTCGGTCGAACGTCTTGCCACCGAAATCCGCCACCTGCAGCGGACCGAGCTTCGCGAGGCCGAGGAATTCTTTTCCGCCGGGCAGAAGGGCTCGTCGGCGATGCCACACAAGCGCAACCCGGTGCTGACCGAAAACCTGACCGGCCTCGCCCGGATCGTGCGCGCGTCGGTGACCCCGGCGCTGGAAAATGTCGCCCTGTGGCACGAGCGTGACATCTCGCATTCGTCGGTCGAACGCGTGTTCGGCCCGGATGCCACCATCGCCCTCGATTTCGCGCTGCAGCGCATGGCCGGGGTTGTCGAGAAACTGGTCGTCTACAGCGATGCCATGCAGGAAAATCTCGACCAGCTCGGCGGGCTGGTGCATTCGCAGCAGCTCCTCCTCGCCCTCACCCAGAAGGGCGTCAGCCGCGAGGACGCCTATGTCTATGTCCAGCGCAACGCGATGGCGACCTGGAAGGAAGGCGGCAGCTACCGCGACAGGCTGAAGGCCGACGCGGATGTCTCGGCAAGCCTGACCGAGGCCGAGATCGACGCGCTGTTTGACCTCGACCAGCATTTCCGCCATGTCGATACGATCTTCGCCCGCGTGTTCGGCGCCCCTGCCAATGGAGGTGCCGGCTGATGAGCGCGCGCGAGCCACTCTACGAAGGCAAGGCCAAGATCATCTTCAAGGGGCCGGAGGACGGCACCCTGATCCAGTATTTCAAGGACGACGCCACCGCCTTCAACGCCCAGAAGAAAGATGTCATCACCGGCAAGGGTGTGCTGAACAACCATATCAGCGAGCACATCATGCTGCGCCTGGCGGACGCCGGCATCACCACGCATTTCATCGAACGGATGAACGACCGCGAACAGCTGATCCGCGCGCTGGAGATCATTCCGGTCGAGGTGGTGGTGCGCAATGTCGCCGCCGGATCGGTCTGCCCGCGCCTCGGCCTGACAGAAGGCGAGCCGCTGCCGTCCACCCTGATCGAGTTCTGCCTGAAGGATGACGCCCTTGGCGACCCGATCATCGCGCGCGAACATATCCTGACCTTCGGCTGGGCGAACGCCGCCGAATTCGATGTCATCGTCGAACAGACAAACCGGATCAACGCGCTTCTGGCGGATATCTTCGCCGCCATCGATTTGCGGCTGATCGATTTCAAGCTCGAGTTCGGCCGTCTCCCCGACGGCACGGTGATCCTCGCCGACGAGATCAGCCCCGACAATTGCCGTCTCTGGCAGGTCGGCACCGACGAGAAGATGGACAAGGACAGGTTTCGCCGCGATCTAGGCGGCCTGACGGAAGCCTATCAGGAAATTGCCCGCCGGCTCGGCCTTGACGTGCCGCAGCAGGGCTAGACAGGAACCAAAGGACAGAACCATGCAGGTTATCGTCAATATCTCGCTCAAATACGGGGTGCTCGACCCGCAGGGCCGCGCCATCGGAAGGTCGCTCACCGATCTCGGCTTTCAGGAAGTCGGCGATGTCCGGGTCGGCAAGCGGATCACGCTGGAGATCGACGAGACGGACGCAAGCCGCGCACGCCAGCGGGTCGCCCGCATGTGCGAGACGTTGCTCGCCAACACGGTGATCGAGGATTACGAGATCGAGATCGACGAGGGAGATGACGCATGAGCCTGAGCGCCCTTCGCGTCACGGTCGCCGTTTTCCCGGGGTCGAACTGCGACCGCGACATGATGGTCGCCATCGAGAAGCTGGCAGGACGGCGGCCGGCACTGGTCTGGCACAAGGAAAGCAGCCTTGATGCCACCGATCTGGTGATCATCCCCGGCGGTTTCTCCTATGGCGACTATCTTCGCTGCGGCGCCCTTGCCGCGCGCTCGCCGATCATGGAGGCCGTTCTGGACCACGCCGCACGCGGTGGCGCGGTGATGGGGGTTTGCAACGGGTTCCAGATCCTGCTGGAAACCGGCCTTCTTCCGGGCGTCCTGGTCGAGAATGCAGGCCTCAAATATGTTTGCCGCAACACCTGTGTCGAGGTTGTCGGCGGCACCGCCTCGCCCTTTACCGACGGGCTCGAGACCGGGCAGCGCATGATCATTCCGGTGGCCCATAACGAGGGCAATTATTTCGCCAGCGACGAAGACCTTCAGCGGCTGGAAGATAACGGCCAGATCGCCTTCCGCTATGCCGACAGCGATATTGTCGGCCCGTCGAACCCGAACGGCGCGGCCCGCGACATTGCAGGCATCGTCTCGCCGAACGGACGCGTCATGGGCATGATGCCCCACCCAGAGCGCGCCATCTCGCCCGAGCTTGGCAGCGCCGACGGCGCCACACTTCTGACCGCCTGCCTGGAGGCCCTTTCCGCATGAGCGCGACCAAACAGGAACCGGAAATGACCTTCGAGAACGCCGCCGCCATGGGCCTGTCGAAGGAGGAGTGGGAACTCATCCTGACCCGCCTCGGCCGCACACCGAATATGTGCGAGCTCGGTATCTTCTCGGCCATGTGGTCGGAACACTGTTCGTACAAATCCTCGAAGAAATGGCTGAAGACCCTGCCAATCGACGGCCCGCAGGTGATCGAGGGCCCCGGCGAGAACGCTGGCGCCATCGATATCGGTGACGGGCTTGCCGCCATCTTCAAGATCGAGAGCCATAACCACCCCTCCTTCATCGAGCCCTATCAGGGCGCAGCGACAGGCGTCGGCGGCATTCTTCGCGATGTCTTCACCATGGGCGCACGGCCGGTTGCGCTGCTGAACGCGCTTCGTTTCGGCGCGCCGGACCATGAAAAGACACGCCACCTTCTGGCCGGCGTCGTCTCCGGCATCGGCGGCTATGGCAACTGCATCGGCATCCCGACCGTTGGCGGCGAGGTGAATTTCGACCCGTCCTACAACGGCAACATTCTGGTGAATGCCATGGCTGTCGGGCTGGCGAACAGCGACCGCATCTTCCGCTCGGCCGCAACCGGCCCGGGCAACCCGGTGATCTATGTCGGGGCAAAGACGGGGCGCGACGGCATTCATGGCGCGACCATGGCCTCGGCCGAATTTTCCGACGAAACCGAATCCAAGCGGCCGACGGTCCAGGTCGGCGACCCGTTCACTGGCAAGCTGCTGATGGAAGCCTGCCTTGAACTGATGGCCTCCGACGCTGTCCTGTCCATTCAGGATATGGGGGCGGCAGGCCTGACCTCCTCCTCGGTGGAGATGGCGTCGAAGGGCGGCCTCGGCATGGAGATGGACCTTGATCTGGTGCCGGCGCGCGAGGAAGGCATGAGTGCATATGAGCTCATGCTCTCGGAAAGCCAGGAGCGCATGCTGATGGTGCTGAAGCCCGAGGCGACGGACACGGCGCGGCAGATCTTCGACAAGTGGGACCTCGATTTCATGCCCATCGGCAAGGTCACCGAGACCGGCAGGCTTGTGCTGCTGAAGGATGGCGGGGTCGCCTGCGACATCCCGCTGGCCCCGCTTGTCGATGACGCGCCGGAATATGACCGTCCGCAGGCCGATGTCACCCCGCGCCCGGCTCTTGCCAGCGCCGACATCACCAGCGACGCGCCAGTGGCAGAGGTGCTGAAATCCCTTGTCGGCAGCATTGACCTTGCCAGCCGCCGCTGGATCTACGAGCAGTATGACAGCCAGGTGATGGCAGACACCATCGCCGGCCCCGGCGGCGATGCCGGGCTGATCAGGGTGCATGGCTCGCGCCGCGGCCTTACCGTCAGCACGGACTGCACGCCGCGCTATGTCGAGGCTGATCCGCGAACCGGCGGGGCGCAGGCTGTGGCAGAGGGCTGGCGCAACCTGTCGGCCGTCGGCGCCCGAGGCCTTGCCATCACCAACAACCTGAATTTCGGCAATCCGGAAAAGCCAGACATCATGGCGCAGATAGCGCAGTCGGTGCTTGGCATGGGCGATGCCGCGCGCGCCCTCGACACGCCTGTCGTATCCGGCAATGTCTCGCTTTACAACGAGACCGACGGCCGCGCGATCCTGCCCTGCCCGGTTGTCGGCATGGTCGGCACCATCGACGATATCGCCAGCGCGGTCGGCATGGCGCCGACGGCTGACGGGCAGGCCCTTGTCGTGATCGGACAGGATGCCTTGCAAAATGATGGCTGGCTCGGTGTTTCGCTCTATGCGCGCAATCTTGCCGGTGACCCGAAAGCTGCGCCGCCACCGGTCGATCTGGAAGCCGAACGCCGCAACGGGCTTTTTGTGCAGCAGCAGATTGCTGCCGGCGGCATCCGCGCCGCCCATGATGTTTCCGACGGCGGCCTTGCCGTTGCCATCGCCGAAATGTGCGTGGCCGGCCGCATCGGCGCCGCGATAGAAATGCCGGCCGGCGGCAACCGCCATGGCTGGGCTTTCGGCGAGGATCAGGCGCGCTATGTCGTCGCCGCCGATGACGCCGATGCCCTGCTGGCCGCGGCGCAGGCCGCGGGCGTTCCGGCTGCGACCATCGGCAGCACCCGTGCAGGCGGTGAATTGCAATTCGGTGACGAGGCTGCCATATCTGTAGAAGAACTGCACAGCCTGGCGGAAGCCACCATCCCGACCCTCATGCAGGGCGGTTGAGGGCAAGGCCAGCACCAAGCCGGGGGACGTCTCATGCCGATGCCAGCATCCGAAATCGAAACGCTGATCAAAGCGGCCTTTCCCGACGCCGACGTGGTGATCGAAGACCTGCGCGGCGATGGCGACCACTATGCCTGCCGCGTCGTCTCCACCGCCTTTGCCGGCAAGAGCCGCGTGCAGCAGCACCAGATGGTCTACAAGGCGCTCGGCGGCCGCATGGGCGGCGAGCTTCACGCGCTGGCGCTGCAGACATCGGCCCCCACATCGAACTGAATTCGTTATCGAACCCGACCCGCCCGGGCACCGGCCCGCGGCACCGTTAAGGAGACAGGATCATGCTTGACGACGCGACCAAGGAACGCATCGAACAGGACATCGCCAGCGAGGACGTCGTTCTCTACATGAAGGGGACACCGGTGTTCCCGCAATGCGGCTTTTCCGCTGCCGTCGTCGGCGTGCTGACGCATCTCGGCGTGCCGTTCCGCGGGATCAATGTTCTCGACGACATGGCCGTCCGCGAAGGCATCAAGGCCTTTTCCGACTGGCCGACCATCCCGCAGCTCTATGTGAAGGGCGAATTTGTCGGCGGTTGCGACATTGTCCGTGAAATGTACGAGACGGGCGAGCTGACCGAGATGTTCCAGACCCGCGGCATCGACGCCAGGCCAGAGGCCTGAATTCGAGCCGGACGGTGTCCGGCTAGTCCGCCCCGCCTGTTGGCTCGGTTCCCGGCGCCCCTGTTTCCGGGGGTGTTTCGGAGGGTGTTTCCGGTGTCGCTTCCGGGGGCATCGTTCCCGGGTCGACCGCGTCACCCGCGTCGAAGCTGCGATGGGCCACCACCTCGGCGACGCGAATGTGATACCAGCTGTAGAATTCCTGACGACCCATCTGCTGGGCGGCCAGATGCTCGACATTGATCCGCCAGTTTCGGATCGATGCGCGGTCGCGCCAGTATGAGACGGTGATCCCGATCCCGTCGCCGCCGCGCACCGATTCCACACCCAGAAACCCCGGCTGCTGCTGCGCCAGCTCGACCATGCGCTCGGCCGTCAGGCTGTACATGTCCTCGTCCGACAGCGTGCGCTGCGCCGTGAAAATCACGGCGAAATAGCGGTCGGGCCAGCCATCGCGCGACGGGGCGGACACAGGTGTGAAGTCGTCATCTGTCATGGTCCGTCAGTATTACCCCAGCGCAACCCCGGAACGCCACGCAAAAATCCGCAACAAAAAGGGCGGCCCCGTGGCCGCCCCCCTTGAAACTGTTTGCCTTGATGGTCTGTCCCGCGGATCAGCGCGAGTAATATTCGACGACCAGGTTCGGTTCCATCTGTACCGGGTAAGGCACCTCGTCCAGCGTCGGGACGCGGACGAACCTGGCGGTGAACTTGTTGTGGTCGGCCTCGACATATTCGGGGACGTCGCGCTCGACCGAGGCGATGGCTTCCAGAACGGCCGGAATGTTCTTGGCCTTTTCCTTCAGCGCGATCTCGTCGCCCGGACGCAGCAGGACCGAGGCGATGTTGCAGCGCTTGCCGTTCAGCAGCACATGACCATGGTTGATGACCTGGCGCGCGGCGAACACGGTCGGGACCATCTTCGAGCGGTACAGGACGGCGTCGAGACGCATCTCGAGGATGCCGACCAGGTTCTGGCCGGTGTCACCCTTGGCGCGGACGGCCTTCTGGTAATATTTCTTGAACTGCTTCTCGCCGATGTTGCCGTAATAGCCCTTGAGCTTCTGCTTGGCCATCAGCTGCACACCGAAGTCGGTCGGCTTCTTGCGGCGCTGGCCGTGCTGGCCCGGGCCGTATTCGCGGCTGTTCAGGGGAGATTTCGGACGGCCCCACAGGTTCACACCCAGGCGACGGTCGATCTTGTGCTTGGCGGAATGCCGCTTGTGGTCAGACTTTGCCATATCTGGCTCCTTTACATGTCTGAAGGCGCGCCGCATGGCGCTGCCTGTCGTGGCCCGGTAGGGTCCGGCGGTACCGCCGGACCGGCATCGCACCCCGCTGGTGCAATCCACGTTCCCGGGAATGGCGGGAAACTAGGCATATCAGGGTCTTGTGTCAACCGGATTTCTTGCGGTCACGCCGCTTGGTCAGCGCCTGTATCACCCCGTGAAGGGTGCTGATTTCCTGGCTGGAAGGCGCGGCGCGCGCGAACAGCGCCCGCAGGTTGCGCTTTACCGCCGGCGCCATTTCCGGCGAGATGAAGAACCCGCCCTCGTCCAGCTCGGCTTCGAGCCTGTCATGGAACCGGTCACGCTCGAGGATCGTGGCCGGCGCCTCCTCATCCGGACCGGGCAAAGGATCAGTACTCTCAAGCGCCGCAACCCGCCATTCCCACGCCATCATCAGCACGGCCTGCGCCAGATTCAGCGACGGGTAATCAGGGTTCAGGTCGGCTGTGACCAGCCTGTCGGCACGCACCACTTCCTCGTTATCCAGACCTGATTTTTCCGGCCCGAACATCAGCCCGGCGCGGCTTCCATGCGGCAGAATCTCGGTCGTCACACCGCGCGGATCAGCCATGCGCACCGGCATGTCACGACGGCGCGCCGACAGGGCGGCAAGAAAGGTCAGGTCGTGCGCAGCCGCACCCACATCATCGTAAACTGTTGCATTTTCGATGATTTCCGCACCACCGGCTGCCATGGGAAGCGCCGCCGGATTAGGCCAGCCGTCACGCGGGGCGACCAGCCGCAGATCATGAAGCCCGCAATTCATCATCGCCCGCGCGGCCGCGCCGATATTCTCGCCAAGCTGTGGCCTGACGAGAATGACAACAGGCGGGGCGGACAGATTCGTTGCGGATGCAGACATGCGTCAGGCGGCGGCAGGCCCCGGCACGCCATCGCGCTGGAGCTTCCAGATCATCCCGTCGCCGAGCGCGACAACCGATGCGTCAATGATGTTGGTGGACAGGCCAACAGTGCGCCAGGTGGTGCCGTCCGGCGTACGGAACTCGATCAGCACGCGGGTCACGGCGCCGGTGCCGGAATGGCCCTCGCGCGCATCCAGGATCCGGACCTTGTAATCGACAAGCTCCACCTCCTCGAGCGAGGGATAGGCGCTGGACAGCGCCTTGCGAAGCGCCGTGTCGACAGCGTTCACCGGACCGTTGCCAAGGGCCACCTCGTGATAGATGACATTACCGACAGTGATGGTCGCCGTGGCCTCCGATTCGACAACCAGCTCACCACGGGCGTTGAAGCGGCGCTCGTCCATCACCCGGAAACGGCCGATGTTGAAATAATCCGGCACCTCGCCGAGCGTGCGGCGTGCCAGCAGCTCGAAGCTGGCTTCGGCGGAATCAAAGGCCCAGCCGTCAAACTCGCGTTCCTTGACCACCCGGATCAGCTTGTCGAGGCGCGGGTCGGCGGCATCAACCTCGATGCCGAATTCGGCGAAACGCGCCATCATGTTCGACTTGCCGGCCTGGTCCGAAACCAGATACTGGCGGGAATTGCCGACCTTTTCAGGCGGCACATGCTCGTAGGTGCGCGGGTCCTTTTGCGCTGCCGAGGCGTGAAGACCGCCCTTGTGCGCGAAAGCCGCCTCGCCGACATAGGGCGCCTGCGGGTTCGGCGCGCGGTTCAGGCGCTCGTCGAGCATGCGCGACAGTTGCATCAGCTTCGGCAGGTTTTCTTCGGCGATGCTGGTCTCGTAGCCGAGTTTCAGGACCAGCGTCGGGATCAGGCTGATCAGGTCGGCATTGCCGCACCGCTCGCCAAGCCCGTTGATCGTGCCCTGCACCTGACGCGCGCCGGCGCGGATCGCCGCCAGCGAATTCGCCACCGCCACCCCGGCATCGTTATGGCAATGAATGCCAAGGCGTACGTCCGGCACAGCCTCGCGCACCGCGCTGACAATCTCGAACACTTCCGAGGGCAGCGCGCCGCCATTGGTATCGCACAGCACCACCCACGCGGCTCCGCCCTCATGCGCCGCTTTCACACAATCGATGGCGTAGCCCGGGTTGTTCTTGTAGCCGTCGAAGAAATGCTCGCAATCAAACATCGACTCGCGGCCCTTGTCCACGGCGGCGGCAACCGACCCGCGGATCATGTCCAGATTTTCCTCAAGGCTCGTCTTGATCGCGGTCTCGACATGGAAATCCCAGGTTTTGCCGACAAGGCAGGTGGCCGGAACCTCGGCATCGAGGACGGCGTTCAGGCCCGGATCGTTGGCGGCGCTGCGGCCGCCACGGCGGGTCATGCCAAAGGCAACCATGCGCGCGTTTCGGGTCTGCGGCGGCGAGGCGAAAAAGGCATCGTCTGTCGGGTTGGCGCCGGGCCAGCCGCCCTCGATGTAATCGACGCCAATCTCGTCCAGCGCGGCGGCAATCGCGATCTTGTCGGCCTGCGAGAAGTCGACGCCGCGGGTCTGTCCCCCGTCGCGGAGCGTCGTATCGAACAGCCAGATCCTGTTATCGTCCATCATCCTGTCCCCTGCCGGATGCCCCGAAATGGTGCCTGCCAGCGTTGGAGGCTTAACAAAAACAATGCCAAAAGGCTAGCTTCGGCGCCAGACCGTGCCTTCCGGACCGTCTTCAAGAAGAATGCCCTGCGCCGCCAGCTCGTCGCGAATCCTGTCCGCGGCGGCGAAATCGTGGTCGGCGCGCGCCTGTTTGCGAGCCTTGATGGCGGCATCGATGTCCGCATCGCTCATGCCGTCATCCCTGCTGTCGCCGCGCGCCCATTCCTCGCCGCTCCGCTCTAGCAGGCCAAGGATCGCGGCGCTCGATTTCAGCGCCACCGCCGCAGCGGAATCGCCGCGATTGGCCGCGCCGGCAAGCTCGTGAAGCCGCGCCATGGCCGCCGGCGTGTTCAGGTCATCCGCCAGCGCCTCAAGGAACACGGCATCAACGGCAGTCTCATCCGCCGCGACATCACCGACAGCGCGATACAGCCGGTCGAGAACATTGCGCGCTTCGGCGAGCGCGTCGTCGCTGAGCGCCACCGGCGCGCGATAGTGCGCCGCCAGCAATGCCGCGCGCACCGTCTCGCCGCGATGTGCGGCGATGGCTTCATGCGCGGCGAGGATGTTGCCGACAGATTTCGACATCTTCTCCTCGCCCATCGTGACATAGCCGTTATGCAGCCAGTAGGCGGCCATGATATCGGTGCCATGCGCGCAGCAGGACTGCGCGATCTCGTTTTCATGATGCGGAAAGACAAGGTCCAGCCCGCCGGCGTGAATGTCGAAAGTCGGGCCGAGATAATGCTTCGCCATGGCCGAGCATTCGATATGCCAGCCGGGACGGCCAGGCGTGTCCGAGAACGGGTTTTCCCATCCCGGCTGGTCAGGGCTGCTCGGCTTCCACAGCACGAAATCGGCAGGGTCGCGCTTGTAGGGAGCCACCTCGACCCGCGCACCGGCGATCATGTCTTCCATGCTGCGGCCCGACAGCGCGCCATAGGCCGGCATCGCCGCCACGCTGAACAGCACATGACCCTCGGCCGCATAGGCGTATCCGCCATCGATCAGCGTCTGGATCATGTCGATCATATCGCTGATGAATTCGGTCGCACGCGGCTCGTGATCCGGCGGCAGCGCGCCAAGCGCCGCCACATCCTCATGGAAACATTCAATCGTATCGTCGCACAGCCGGTCGATACCGATGCTGCGCTCGGCCGCACGGGTGATGATCTTGTCGTCGACATCGGTGATGTTCCGGACATAGGTCACCTTCGGATAGAGCCGCCGCAGCAACCGCACAAGAACGTCGAACACCACGATGGGACGGGCGTTGCCGACATGAATCCGGTCATAGACCGTCGGCCCGCAGGCATAGACCCGCACATGCGCCGCATCCAGCGGGACAAAGTCCTCTTTGCCGCGGGTCAGCGTGTTGTGAAGGCGAAGCGTTGTCATGCGCTTTCTCCGCGAAGCCGGGCGATGATCCGGTCACGCCCGATGAAGGCCAGCAGAGGCGCGATCTCCGGTCCCTTCTCACGGCCGGTCAGCGCCAGGCGCAACGGCATGAACAATCCGCGCCCCTTGGCCCCGGTCGCTTCGGCAACGGACTTCGTCCAGGGCTGCCAGATGTCCGCTGATATCTCACCCTCGGGAAGCAGGTCGGCGGCAGCGTCTGTGACTTCGGCCGCCTCGATCACCGGCGTGATCGCGGCTCTGCAGACCTGCCACCACTCACCAGCCTCGGCAACGGTGGACAGATTGTCCCGAACCGCCATCCAGAATGCCTCATCTCCATCGACATCTTCGCTAGCCAGCCTGTCGGCGACATCGGCAAAGGAAAGCTGCTGGACGATGCGGGCATTCACCTGCGCCAGCTCGGCCGGATCAAACTTGGCCGTGGCCCGTCCGAACCGCGACAGGTCGAACCCGTCGGTGATGTCCTGCATGGCGGCCTGCGGCACCACCGGATCCGCGGTGCCGATACGCGCCAGAAGGCTGGCAAGCGATGTTGCCTCGGTCCCCTCGCCGCGAAGCTGGCCGATCGACAGGCTGCCAAGCCGTTTCGACAGCCCTTCGCCGTCGGCGCCCGCCAGCAGCGCGACATGGCCCATCGCCGGGGCGGCGGCGCCAAGCGCTTCGAACAGCTGGATCTGGGCGGCCGAATTGGTCACATGGTCCTCGCCGCGGATGATATGGGTAATGCCGTGATCGATGTCGTCGACAACCGATGCCATGGTGTAGATCACCCGGCCGTCCTCGCGCATCAGAACCGGATCGGACAGGCTGGACATGTGATAGCTGACATCACCGCGCACCATGTCGGTCCAGCTGACCTCGGCATCATTCAGCAGGAACCGCCAGTGCGGGCGGCGTCCTGCCGCCTCATGCTCGGCCTTCTGTTCATCCGTCAGCTTCAGCGCCGCGCGGTCATAGACAGGCGGCCGCCCGGCAGACAGCTGCGCCTTGCGCTTCAGCGCCAGCTCTTCGGGCGTCTCGTAGCAGGGATAGGCCCGGCCGGCATCGGCAAGCTGCTTCAGCGCCGCGTCATACCGGTCAAGCCGCGCCGACTGCCGGTCCTCGCTGTCCCAGCCCATGCCCATCCATTCCAGATCGGCACGGATCGAGGCCTCGAACTCGGGCGTGGACCGTTCGGTGTCGGTATCGTCGATCCGCAGCATGAAATGGCCACCCTCGCGGCGCGCGAACAGATAGTTCACCAGCGCGGTGCGAAGATTGCCGACATGCAGATTGCCGGTCGGGCTCGGCGCGAACCGTACTTTCACGTCAGTCATTCAGCTTTCCTTTCCCGACGCTGTCAGCGGGTTGAATCCGGATGTCAGCGGCAGCCTGCGTTCGCGCCCGAAGGCGAGTGCGTTCATTTTCGGCCCCGGCGCCGCCTGGAACCGCTTGTATTCGGCCCGGAACAGCAGCTGGCTGGCACGCGCCACCTCGTCCCGGTCGTAACCGCGGGCGGCGATGGTCTCGATATCCACCATCTCCTCGCACAGCGCCTTCATGATGGCGTCGAGCCTGTCATAGGGCGGCAGGGAGTCGGTGTCCTTCTGGTCGGGGCGAAGCTCTGCCGACGGCGGCTTGTCGATGATCCGCACCGGGATCACCTCGCCCTCGGGGCCGGCACCGCCGCGCGGCATATTGGCGTTGCGCCAGCGGCAAAGGTCGAACACCTGCACCTTCCAGACATCCTTGATTGGCGCGAAACCGCCGCACATGTCGCCATAGAGGGTGGAATAGCCTGCCGCATATTCCGACTTGTTGCCGGTGGCCAGAACCAGCGGCCCATGCTTGTTGGAAATCCCCATCAGGATCAGGCCGCGAAGCCGCGACTGGATGTTCTCCTCGGTGATGTCGGCAGATGTGCCGTCGAACTGCGGCGCCATCATGTCGCCCATCGCCTGCATCGCCGGCGCGATCGAAATCTCGTCTAGCCGGATGCCGAGCCTGCCAGCGAGATCGGCCGCGTCATCGAGGCTTTCCTGACTGGTGTAAGGTGACGGCATCATCACCGCATGCACACGCTCGGCCCCCAGCGCATCGACGGCGAGCGCAGCGACGATGGCCGAATCAATGCCGCCCGACAGGCCGATGACAACACCCGGAAAGCCGTTCTTGTCGATATAGTCGCGAAGACCCAGCGTCAGCCCGCGATAGAGCGCGCCCATGCCGTCATCCGGCGGAGTCATCTGGCCGGTCAGCGAGGGCACACCAAAATCCTCGCCGACACGGATGACAGAGGTCGTCTCCGAGAAGCTGGGGAGATGCGCGGCCAGCTTGCCATCGGCGTTCAAAGCGAACGAGGCACCGTCATAGACCAGCTCGTCCTGCCCGCCGACCATATTCACATAGACGAGCGGAAGCTCGGATTCATGCACACGGCTGACAGCATGCGCCATGCGCGCGTCGGATTTCATCAGATCAAACGGCGAGGCGTTCAGTGAAATGATCATCTGAGCGCCGGATTCCGCCAGGCACTCGATGACGTCCGATGTCCAGATATCCTCGCAAACCGGCAGGCCGAGCCGCATGCCGCGCACCTGCACCGGACCCGGCATGTCGCCGGCGGTGAAATTGCGCTTGTCGTCGAACACGCCGTAATTCGGCAGATTGACCTTGTCGCGCCGCGCCTGAACTTGCCCCTCATCAAGGACAAAGACGGAATTGGTGATGACCCCGCCATCGGCATGCGGGGCACCGACGATGATGGCCGGACCACCGTCTGTCGTCGTCGCCGCCAGCATCTCGAGGCCGGAAGCGACTTCAGCCATGAAGTCGCTGCGCAGCACAAGGTCGTCACAGGGATAGCCCGACAGATACATTTCCGGGGTGACAATGATCGCCGCGCCTGCCTCGGCCGCGCCGCGCCGCGCGTCGAGAAGACGGGCCACATTGGCGGCAATATTGCCGAGATGCGGGTTCAGCTGGGCGATGGCGATGGAACTGACAACAGACATGGATGCCCCGGTCACTTGCGAAGAAGAAATTCACGGCCGGACTTCACGCACGGCCTTCCATTATAGGAGATAATATCGGCGGTGGCATATGTCTCGGACCAGATCTGCGGCAAAAACGAACCTGTGCCGATCACATCCACCGGCGCCTTGGCGAAGGAGAACATCCGGCATTTGTCAGGGCCGAACCCGCTGGAGGCGACGATACGCACCTTGTCGAACCCGTTGGCGTCGAGCGTCTCGCGAAGATGCCAGACCGCCGCCACGCTGACACCTGTTCCCATCAGGTGCTTCAGTTCGGAGTCCGTCCGGTAACCGCGGGTGGCATAGGGAACATGACGGTCCAGCACGGCATAGGATTGCGGCGTGTCCAGACCCTCGCTGAAACGACCGCCATGGGTGTCCAGCCGGAAGGCAAGGCGACCGGAAGCCGCCAGTTCCGGGAAATGGTTCGCCACCTCGAGAGAGTCGGTGATCTCCTTGCCGAAATAATCGACAAGCACGGTCAGAGGCGCGTCGGGCACGGATTCATGGAACATCTGCGCTGCGCGAAGGGTCGAGCCGGCATACCCCACCAGCGCATGCGGCATGGTGCCGGCACCGCGTTCCTGTCCGAAGAAATGTGCCGTCGCGTCGGTGGATGATCCGGTGAAGCCGATGGCGCCGGTCTTGGCTTTCGCCTTTTTCGAGCCGACAGAAGCACCATAGGCCATCAGTTCGGCCATGTCGGAGCCGGCGCAATGGCGCGCATCCATGGCAAGGAAGGCGACATCCGGCAGTTCGACACACATGTTGTAGGCGTTGTAGGCCGCGACGCATGACGCGCCGAGCCGCTGCAGAAAAATGGTCTCGAGGTCGACAAGCGTCGCAAAAGGCCCGCGGATATAGCAAAGCACCTCGCCCGATCCGACCCAGGCACCGTCGATATGCGGTTCTTCGACCTCGACCTCGACACCGCGATGCGCCGCCATCGCCCTGAGCCATCCGATGGCAAGGCGCCCGGCATAGGTCACCGGGCGGCGCATGAACACCGCATACTCCACCTCGCAATCGCCATTTTCCTGAACGATCCGGCGGGTGTTGCGGAAATAGGTGTCTGTCAGCCCCGGCTGGTCTTCCGGCGACGGACCTGTGCTGTCAAATTCTGACATGCCAATGTTCCCGTTTGCGGCACAACCAGGGACATCTGCCTGACTGCCGCCGGTAAGAAGGCTAGACCGCCTCCGACAGGTTGGCGCCAACATCACGCCGCTGCTTCAGCAGGTCGGCGATGAGGAAAGCCAGTTCAAGAGCCTGCGCCCCGTTGAGGCGCGGATCGCAATGGGTGTGATACCGGTCGCCAAGGCGGGCCTCGGTGACGTCGACGACGCCGCCCACACATTCGGTCACATTCTGGCCGGTCATCTCGAAATGAACGCCGCCGGGATAGGTGCCGATTTCGTCATGCGCATCGAAGAAGCCCTGGACCTCGGCCATCACGTCGTTGACCCGGCGCGTCTTGTAGCCGCTGCTGGCCTTGATGGTGTTGCCATGCATCGGATCGCAGCACCAGACGACCTTGGCGCCGCTCGCCTTTACCGCTTTCAGCAGCGGCGGCAGGCCGGCACGGACCTTGTCCGCGCCCATGCGCGCGATCAGTGTCAATCTGCCCGGCACATTGTCCGGGTTCAGGGTTTCGATCAGCCGGACAAGCTCATCCGGATCGAGGCTCGGGCCACACTTCAGCCCGATAGGGTTGGCAATACCGCGCATATATTCGACATGCGCGCCGTCGGGCTGCCGGGTCCGGTCACCGATCCAGATCATATGCGCCGACGTGGCGTACCAGTCCTTCTCGTCGGTGATGGTATCGCGGCGTGTCAGCGCTTCCTCGTAATTGAGCAGCAGCGATTCATGGCTGGTGTAGAAATCGGTCTCGGCCAGCGGACGCGCCGTTTCCGGCGTGATGCCGCAGGCCCGCATGAAATTCAGGCTCTCCTCGATGCGGCCGGCAAGTTCCTGAAAACGGTCTGCCTGAGGTGTCCCGGAAAGGAATTCGGTGACCCAGCTGTGAACTTTTGTGAGGTCGGCAAGGCCGCCCTGCGCGAAGGCGCGCAACAGGTTCAGCGTGGCAGCCGACTGTTCATAGACGCGCAGCAACCGCTTTGGATCCGGCACGCGGTCCTTTTCCGTGAACGGCATGGCGTTGATCATGTCGCCGCGGTAGCTCGGCAGCTCGATGCCGTCAACAGCCTCCATCGGAGACGAGCGCGGCTTTGCGAACTGGCCTGCCACCCGCCCGACCTTGACCACCGGCATCGACGCGCCAAAGGTCAGCACCACCGCCATCTGCAGAATGACCTTGAAGGAATCACGAATGTTGTTCGCCGAGAATTCGGCAAAGCTCTCGGCACAGTCGCCGCCCTGAAGAAGGAAGGCCCGGCCCTCGGCAACTTCGCCAAGCTGGCGCTTGAGGCTCTGCGCCTCGCCCGCGAATACCAGCGGTGGCATCGCGGCGAGCTTGGCCTCGACGCCGGCGAGCTTTTCGGCATCCGGGTAATCCGGAACCTGTTTGATGGGATGGTCGCGCCAACTGTTCGGCTGCCAGGTCATGGGACAAGTTTCCTTCATGTCGCGTTAGAGCGGGGCGCTGTCACTTATATGAACACCGACAGAAGCACCCCGTCACAGGCCGAACATAATGCTGAAAAATGCGGATTTTACAAGTATTTTGGCGGTTCAACGCACGTGAACGCACAAGACTCAGCCGCGCGGCGTGCGCATTGTCACGAATTCCTCGGCTGCCGTCGGATGGATGCCGATGGTGGCGTCGAAATCCGCCTTTGTCGCGCCTGCCACCACGGCCACGCCGATGCCCTGCATGATCTCGCCGGCATCCGGCCCCAGCATATGCGCCCCGACAACCCTGTCGCTGGCCGTTTCGACAATCAGTTTCATGAATGTCTTCTCGGAACGACCTGACAACGTATTCTTCATCGCATTGAATTTGCTTGTATAAACCGTAATCTCGCCAAAGGCTTCTGCGGCCTGCTCCTCGCTCATCCCGACCGAGGCGATGGGGGGCTGGGTAAAGACAGCGGATGGCACATTGTCGTGCGAGACCTGTCGTGGGCGGGCGCCATACAGGGTATCGGCAAGGGCGTGTCCCTCGGCAATCGCCACGGGCGTCAGGGCGATGCGGTCGGTCACGTCGCCGACGGCGTATATGGACGGAACCGAACTTTGCGAACCGGCATCCACCATGACCTCGCCCTTTTGGCCAAGTTCGACGCCCGCAGCCTCGAGGCCGAGGCCGGCCGTGTTCGGCACCCGGCCCGTCGCCGCCATGATCTCGGATACCACGAGAACAGTGCCGTCGCTGAGGGTGACGGCCTTTCGGCTGTTTTCGTTCTCAACACGCTCAACCGTGCAGCCCGGATGGAGGATGATGCCGCGCCCGGCAAGCGCCTCGGCGCTCTGTGACCGGATGTCCTGATCAAATCCGCGTAGCGGCAGATCAGCCCGGTAGACAAGATGGGTTTCAATTCCGAACCCGTTGAAAATACTGGCGAACTCTACAGCAATATAACCGGCGCCATAGACCACGACACTCTCCGGCCGTTCCGCAAGGTCCAGCGCCTCGTTCGAAGTGATGGCATGTTCGGCAAGGCCGGGCACGTCCGGAATTTGCGGCCAGCCGCCTGTCGCCACCAAAATCCGTTCAGCGGTCAGTTCGCGGTCGCCGACACTGACGCTGTTCGGCCCGGTGACGATGCCGCGCCCCTCGATCAGTTCGACACCGGCATTCGTCAGCAGCGACCGGTAAATCCCCTCCAGCCTGTCGAGTTCAGCATTCTTCGCGGCGATGAGCGCCGGCCAGTCATGACCATCGACACTCACCTGCCAGCCATAGCCGGCGGCATCGGCCGCATCGGCGGAAAAGGCCGAGCCATACATCAGCAGTTTCTTCGGAACACAGCCGCGGATGACGCAGGTGCCGCCGGGGCGGCTTTCCTCGATCACCGCCACGCGCGCGCCATGGCCGGCGGAAATCCGCGATGCACGGACGCCGCCGGAACCGGCGCCGATCACAATCAGGTCGAACTCAAATGCCATGGCAATGGGCTTTCTGGCTGGTGGACACGCCCCTAACCTAGTCAGCCCCGGAGGTTATGCAAGAGATGGTGTTCGGATCGTCCGAAAGCGCCTGTCCGGCAGGTCGTAAGTGTCAGGCGACGTCGCGGTCGTCTGCGGAAATCACACCCGGCAGGCCGATCCCGCGCTTGGCCAGGACAGCCGACGCGATCTGCGAGAATTCCATCATCTGCCGGAAGACGCCCGGAGCCGTCGCGTTGGCCATCGACACCCGCTTGTAGACCGTGACCGTCGCCTCGCCCGAACAGACGCCGTATGGCACCAGGACATTGGCGATCGTGTCCTCCAGCATCAGCATCGTTATGAAGGACGAGCGCAGCGGACCGCTGCCGTCGCGCGCGGTGGTGGCGTAGATCAGCGCGCTGCGACCGTCGTCGAGAAGCTCCAGCTGAACGATTGGGCCCGGGTCCGCCTCGATGAGCCAGCGGCGCTGCGACATTGCCTGCACCTGATAGGGCATCGCCTCGGACGGGTTCTGGACAAGGTCGTTCATGATGTTGCTGATCTGGCTTTGCATCCGTGGCTCCGTTGAAAGATGGCGTCTGGCCATCGCGTCACGGGTTTGTTACCACGCGTTAACTTACTGTTAAGAGGCTAATTTGACCGGCTGGCGGCGTTTCATTCTATCGGATAATCCTTTAGCCTTGAATCAACGGTTTTCTAGGGTGTTGTGATGTTCAGACAGGCCGGATATCGTGCCATTCCTCGCCTTTGCCGTGCCCTGGAAGGATTGATTCGCGATGAATGACGCTGCGGTTTCCGTCACCGGAAAACTCCTTTGGTCACCCGACCCGTCTGCCCGCACGACAGGCCAGGTTCCCGACTTTGCCGGATTTGTGAAAGATCAGGCCGGCATGGACTGGGGCGGTGACTTTCAGGCGCTGTGGCAGTGGTCAGTGGATCAGAATGTCGAATTCTGGGACCTGTTCTGGGACTGGCACGGCGTGATCGGCGACAAGGGCGCGCGCAAGATCGAGAACGGGACCGCGATGCCGGGCGCGCGGTTCTTCCCCGACGCCTCGCTGAACTATGCCGAAAACATGCTCGCCGACGCCGATGACAGACTCGCCCTGTCGGCGCATGGCGAGGACGGCCGGACGACCCGCCTGACAAGGGCCGCGTTGAAAGCGCGCGTCATGCGGCTTGCCGGATGGATGCAGAAGGCGGGCATCGGAAAGGGCGACCGTGTCGCCGCCTACATCCCGAACATTCCCGAAGCGGTGATTGCGATGCTGGCCACATCGGCTATCGGCGCCATCTTCTCAAGCTGTTCGCCGGATTTTGGCATCGGCGGCGCCAGCGACCGTTTCGGCCAGATCGAGCCGAAGCTGCTGATCGCCTGCGACGGCTATCTTTATGGCGGCAAGCGCTTCGACAGACTGCCGATCGTTCGCGAGCTGACAGAAGGCATGCCGTCTGTCACCCACACGCTGATCGTCCCCTATCTGGACACGGCACCGGACCTGTCTGGGCTGCCGGAGCCATGCCTGTTCGAAGAGGCCGAAGGTGACGCGCCGCTTGCCGATTTCGTGCGGGTCGGGTTCAACGACCCGCTCTATATCCTCTATTCCAGCGGCACCACCGGCGCGCCTAAATGCATTGTTCACGGCGTCGGCGGCGTCACCCTCCAGCATGCCAAGGAACTGCGGCTGCATAGTGATGTGCGCCCCGAGGACAGGCTATTCTTCTTTACCACCTGCGGCTGGATGATGTGGAACTGGGTCGTGTCCGGGCTTATGGTCGGCACGCCGGTCATTCTGTATGAGGGCAACCCGTTCCACCCCGGACCGGACCGCCTGTGGCAAATGGCCGAGGCGGAAAGACTGACCCATATGGGCGTGTCGGCCAAATATGTCGATGCGGTTCGCAATGCCGGATATCTGCCCGGGCAGAATGTCGATCTGTCGGCGCTGCGGATGATCATGTCGACCGGGTCACCGCTGTCCGCAGAGGCGTTCGAATTCATCTATCGCGATGTCAGCCCGTCACTGCAGCTCTGTTCCATTTCCGGAGGCACCGACCTGATCTCGTGCTTTGTGCTGGGAACGCCGACACAGCCTGTCCATGCCGGTGAAATCCAGTCGCGCGGCCTCGGCATGGCGGTGGAAATCCTTGATGATGACGGCAAGCCGGTCCACGGCGAACAGGGCGAGCTGTGCTGCCTGAAGCCGTTCCCGTCGATGCCGGTCATGTTCTGGAACGATCCGGGCGACGCAAAATACCGCGCTGCCTATTTCGAGCATTTCGAGGGTATCTGGCGGCATGGTGACTGGGCGACCCTGACCGAGCGCGGCGGGGTGATCATCCACGGACGGTCCGACGCCACACTGAACCCGGGCGGCGTGCGCATCGGCACCGCCGAGATCTATCGCCAGGTAGAGGCATTCGACGAGATCGAGGAAGCGCTTGTCGTCGGACAGGACTGGGACAATGATGTGCGGGTGATCCTTTTCGTGAGAATGGCGGGAGACGCCGTCCTCGATGACGAACTGGCAAGCGCCGTGAAGGCGCGAATTAGAAGCGGCGCCACGCCGCGCCACGTGCCGCGCCACATCATCGCCATCCCGGATATCCCGCGCACACGCTCCGGCAAGATCACCGAACTGGCCGTCCGCGACGTGATACATGGCAGGCCGGTGAAGAATACCGAAGCGCTCGCCAACGCCGAGGCGCTGGCGCATTTCGCCAACCTTCCCCAGCTTGCGGAGTAGCCGGCGCTAGATACCCTGACGGATCAGCGTCTGGACAGCGCTGCTGTTCGCAAAGCTCTTGCGCATCTGCCTGAACCGAGGCAGCGACATCATCAGCTGGGCCGTCTCCGACTGTTTCAGCGCCGCCTCGTCGGACAGGTCGTCCATTTTCGCCGGGGTGCAAAGATGCGCCAGATAGGTGTGGTCGGCACCGACACGGTCGGCACGCGCCTGGAACTTCGCCTTCGACCCGACCGGCCATTTCTCGCGAAGAATGGTCATCACGACGAAATTCACCTCGCCGCCCCATTGACCAGAGATGTCCTGCCCGTCGAGGAATTCCGCGCCGATGGCGATCATCGCCGACAGCGCGTCTGCATCGGCCGCCATCTCCTCGCCGCGGTCCTGGTCGAGCCAGTGGCCCAGAAGATTGATCCTGTCATCCGCATCGAGACCCATCAGGCGCGGATGCGCGTTGCCGTCATGCGCGGCAGGGTCGATGTCGATGATGTCGGATTCGCCCATCAGGCGGAGCATGGTGGCAGGCATGGCAATCTATCCCGAATTCGGTTCACTCCATGGCCACTGGAATTTCGCGTGGCCCAGCCAGCCTTGTACGGAGCACAGGGCAGCTTGGCAACATCTGCGTAATGATCTCAGGTTACGGGGTCAGCGGGAGCCGGCGCACTGTTTGCGCTCCGCGACTTTTTCATTTCACGCCAGACAATGAACAGGCAACTGCCGATCACGACGATGCCACCCGCCACTTCGGAAAGGGTGACAGTCTCGCCAAGCGCCAGATAGGCGACAAGCGCTGCCAGCGGGATCTGCATATAGCGAAGCGATGCGACGACGACGGCCTCGGAAAACTTGTAGGCGGTGGTGATGCACAACTGCAGCCCCGATGCGACCACACCAAGCAGGACGAGGGTTGCCATCACCGTCTGGTCGGGAACAACCATCGGCACGCCGACCGTCAACGCCAGCATGGTCAGCAGAATGCCGCCGGTGCCGTTGTACCAGAGCGCGATGCTGAAAGGGTTATCCGCCTTGCCAAGCCGCCTGAGCAGAATGGACAGCGCCGCACCGGCCATGGCGCCGCCGATACCGAAAACCACGTTGAAGGAGAACCCGCCGTCAAACGGATTTGTCAGCAGCACGATACCGATCATCCCTGTGACCACAGCGCTCCAGCGGTAGATGCCGATCCGTTCGCCCAGCATCAGCGGCGAGAAGATGGTGACGAAAATCACGGAACTCTGGAACAGCGCAGTCGCCTGACCGAGCGGCAGCAACCGAAGCGAGGTGAACCACAGCGTCATCGCGGCACAACCGAAGGCAATCCGCACCAACAGCGTGCGCCGCGCATTGACCTGGAGGAACTGGCGCCCCCTCACCGCCAGCGCCAGCAGCAGCAACAGCGGTATCGAACAGACAAACCTGTACATCAGCACCGTGATCAGCGGCGCCGCGTCCCCGACCGAGCGCACGCAAAGGCCGGTGATCACCCCGAACATGATTGTCAGGAGCGTCATCAGGAGGCCAATGGCGGAGCGGTTGAAAGACAAGCGAACTCTCTTGCAGGAACGCCTTCCAGCTTAAGCGCCGGACCGGGCATCTTCCAGCAATCTTTTGCTCCGGATGTTTCGGGGCTTTTGCAAGTCCCATCTTTTTTTGCGCGCCCTAAATGCCTAACTGGTAGTGACCGGCGGCGCGCGGCAACCCCCATATGCGATAGCCGGAACCGATATGAGGACGTCATACAAGGACCAGCGAAGATGCCCGTCACCAAGATCAAAGCCGCCAGCGCGGCAATCGCCCTGACCATGCTTGCAAGCCTCCCGGTGTCCGCCGGCGTGGTCGAGGACCGCAAGGCCAATTTCAAGGCCAGCAACATGTCGATGCGCATGATGGGCGCGGCCATGGGGAGCGAAGATTTCGACACCATTACCGAAGAGGCGATGAAACTCGCCGCCTGGGCCGAGGTCATGCCGGACTACTTCCCCGAGGGCAGCGGCGCGGGCACCAGCGCCAAGCCTGAAATCTGGGCTGATTTTGTCGGGTTCAAGGATGCGGCTGAGGCCTTTCACAATGCCGCGCAGGACCTGATCACCGTTGCCGCCAAGCAGGACGCCGCGTCAACCGCAGAAGCGCTGAAAGCCGTCGGCGCCAGCTGCAAGGCCTGCCACCAGAAATTCAAAAGCTGGTAATCACCAGGCCGGGCGCAACAGCGGCAGCGCATGCGCCGCCAGCTGCAGTCCGGCCATCAGCGCCATCCCGGCCGCAAGCCGGTTGCGGCTGATGCCCCCATCGGCGCCTGAGACCTTGCCCGGCGCCTCGGTTGCGCGACCGGTCACCATGGCCTTGGTCAGGCCGGTTTTCTTGGCAAATTTGTATACCAGAATGGCGGCAAGGTGCAGCAGCACCAGCAGGATCAGCACCGGCTTGCCGTAATGATGGATCTTGGCCATCAGATAGGGTGACACCGGCGCCATATGCGCCAGCGGCCCGTCGAACAGGATACCGTCGCTCGAAAACATGCCCGTCGTCGCGAGATAGCCTGTCACCGCAAGAAGCGCGATCACCGACAGGGCAGCCAGAGGGCTGTGCCCAACGGGTCGCGGCGCATCAGCGGCGCGCGGCGCGCGAAGCGCGCGACGCTTCGCGATGACGCGCGCGCGCGCGCGCGCGCGCGTCCGC
>ENA-OSEY01000555-OSEY01000555.1-marine-metagenome-genome-assembly--contig:-NODE-555-length-27158-cov-5.408737_pt1 | contig 27158 bp, 22 predicted proteins | sample MGYA00248465_ERZ534230 | MGnify/ENA primary metagenome ERZ534230 (study PRJEB26409, sample SAMN06344110) | marine metagenome | isolation source: Sea water from surface | place: Atlantic Ocean:Southern...
TTCGAACCCTCGAAACGGTTTCCCGTTTACACGCTTTCCAAGCGTGCGCCTTCAACCACTCGGCCACCTCTCCTATTAGTATTCATCAATAGCTTTTACAAATTCTTCGATGAATTCTTTATTTGTAGGTAATTTATTCTTCATCATTTCTTTTTGAATTTTTTTATAATTTTTCTTGATGTGATTGAGTGTTCCAAAAAAATTTAAGTAGTTTCTTTTTGCAACAAAAATACCCTTTTTTTCTCCAACTACATGTTCGATTTCACTGAAAACAATTACAGGCCTTCTTCTTGCTAAGGCCTCTAATAAAACCATGGGATGTCCCTCTGTAAATGAAGGCAGAATAAAAATGTCATGATCATCATAATATTTTATAAGTCGGGCTTTGTTACTTTGTGTAAGATGAATGTTGATATTGCTTTGATTGATCTTGTAGGAAGTATTTTTTTCTGCTCCAACTATTGTAAGTGAGATATCTCTCTTATTTTTAATTAAGCTAGCTAGAGAAAAAATACCTTTTTCTACTCTAATTCTGCCGACATATAAAAGTTTAAATCTTTTAAATTCTTGACTCTTTGGTTTCCTAAACCAGACAGAGTCAAGTTGAGAAGGAGAAATGACTTTGCCTTTTTTTTTCCTCAAAATATAATTTCTACAGCTAATAAAATTTGAAATAAACGATGTGAAAGTAAACATAAAATGATAAATTATTTTACCAAAAGTACCAAAAATTGCTTTGTACTCACCATATCCGTCACTTCTTAAATAAACTATTGGAGTTTTTCCAAAGAATTTTAAAAATATACAAATTAAAAGAGTATAAGGAGTTATTGAAATTACTAAGTATTTCGTATTTTCAATTTTTGCAGATTTAATTACCTCATTAAGATAAGAAAAAATATTTGAAAAAATTTTAATCTTTTTTAATTTTATCTCATGTGCTCTTTTCTTATTTGATTTTCTTCCAAATAGATGAACTTCGAACTTTTTATTTAAACCTTCCGGAGTTGATTTGATATCAATATTATCACAGAAAAATTTTTCATCTTGTGAAAAAATATTTTCATTTGAAAAAACAAATAATTTTTTTTTCATTAAGTTTCTTTATTTATTTTCAAAACCCCAATGAAAGCTTCTTGTGGTATCTCAACTTTTCCAAATTGTTTTGATCTTGCTTTTCCTCTTTTTTGCTTTTCTAAAAGTTTTCTTTTTCGATCAGTCGCACCACCTCCATGAATTTTTGTTAAAACATCTTTTTTAAATCCTTTTATAGACTCTCTTGCTACAATCTTTCCACCGATTGCTGCTTGTACGGGTATCATGAAATTATGCCTTGGAATTAAATCTTTTAATTTCTCACAAACTTGTCTTCCTGTTTTTTGAGCAAAATCTTTATGTATGATCATTGCTAAAGCATCTACTGGTTCAGAATTTACTAATATTCCTAACTTAACGAGATCTCCCTCTCTATAGCCAGATATTTCATAATCAAAACTTGCATATCCACTCGATACAGATTTTAATCTATCGTTAAAATCAAAAACAACTTCGTTGAGAGGCAAATCATAAGAGAGCACAGCTCTATTTCCTGAATAGGAAAGATTTGTTTGTATGCCTCTTTTATCCTGACACATTTTAATTATTGAACCTAAATATTCATCAGGTGTGATTATTGTTGATTTGATCCATGGTTCTTCGATTTTTTCTATTTGTGAGGGATCAGGCATATTTGATGGATTTTGTAAATCAAGTATTTCACCATTTGTTGTGTGAACTTTATAAATTACACCGGGAGTCGTTGTGATTAAGTTAACGTCAAATTCTCTCTCAAGTCTCTCAGTTATAATTTCAAGATGTAACAATCCCAAAAATCCACATCTAAACCCTAAGCCGAGTGCACTTGATGACTCTGGTTCGTAAGAAAAACTGGCATCATTCAACTTTAATTTAGCCAATCCATCTTTTAATTTTTGATATTCAGAACTATCTACTGGAAAAAGACCACAAAATACTACTGGCTTACTAGGTTTAAAACCTGGTAAAGGTTCATTAATTGGATTAGATGCATCACAAATTGTATCTCCCACTTTTGTTTCAGACAATGATTTAATTCCTGTAATTATAAACCCTATTTCTCCAGAATTTAATTCAGCAATGTCGTTAGGTTTTGGAGTAAATACTCCAACTTTTTCGATTACATGCTCCTGATCATTAGACATTAGCTTTATTTTCATGTTCTTTTTTAATTTTCCATTGATAACTCTCACTAAAATAACTACTCCTAAATAACTATCATACCAACTATCTACTAATAAACATTTCAGTTTTTCGACAGGTAGTCCTTTTGGTGGTGGCAACTTATCTATTATAGCTTCTAAAATATCCTCTATTCCCTCTCCGGTTTTACCTGAACAAGAAATAGCATTTGTTGTTTCTATTCCGACAACGTCTTCAATTTCTTTTTTTGTTTTTTCAACATCAGAAGCGGGTAAATCAATCTTATTTAAAATAGGAATAACCTCGTGATTTATTTCAAGTGCTTGATAAACATTAGCCAAGGTTTGTGCTTCTACTCCTTGGGTGCTATCGACAATTAAGAGAGAGCCCTCACAGGCAGATAAAGATCGACTTACCTCATAACCAAAATCAACATGTCCAGGTGTATCTATAATGTTCAATATATAATCTTTACCATCTTTTGATTTGTAATTTAATTTTACTGTTTGAGCTTTTATTGTTATTCCTCGCTCTCTCTCTATATCCATTGAGTCTAGAACTTGTTGTTTCATTTCTCTTTCAGTCAATCCACCACATTTATGTATAATTCTGTCTGCTATAGTTGATTTACCATGATCAATATGCGCAATTATAGAAAAATTACGTATTCTTTTAATATCTGACATTAGGACCTAATTGTAGCGCCTGTTTTATCTTTGACTATATCAATTATTTTTTTACTAATTTGATCTAAATCTTTTTCATTTAAAGTTTTATTTTTTGCCTGCAACGAGACATTAATTGCTACAGATTTTTTTCCTTTAGGAATATTTTCACCCTCATAGACGTCAAAAGTTGTTACGTCTTGAATTATAGAACTATCAATTTCTTTAATGATCTTTTCTAGTAAACCTATCTTGAAAATTTTATCAATTACAAAAGCAAAGTCTCTTTGAGATTTTTGAAAATCTGATGGTTGAAAACTTTTCTTTGTTTGCCTAATTTTTTTATTTTGTTCTGGTATATTTTTTAAAAATATTTCTAAACCATAAATATTAGGTTCTTTGAAATCCAATTTCTTAATTATTGCTGGGTGTATTTCTCCAAAGTAAGCTAGATGCGGACCTTTTTCAGATTTATAAGTAATAGATCCTGATCTTCCCGGGTGGTAACAATGTTTTGTAATATCACTTATAAAAAGATCTTGATCAGAGATACCAAGTTCAATTAAAGTTTTAACTGCATCACCTTTGATATCAAACACATCAATATTTCTCTCCTTCTCAATCCAGCTTTTTCTGCCCACTTTTCCTGATTTTAAAGCTCCAACGACAATTTGTTGTTCACCAGGATTTTTACCAAAAAATACAGGACCTATTTCAAATAAAGAGACATCCTCATAACCTCTATCTTGATTTTTTTTAAGGTGAATTGCAAGGTTTGAAAAGATTGATCTTCTTAAAACATCTAAGTCAGAAGAAATTGGATTTATGATTTTAATTTCATTCTCTTCTTTTGAAAATTGTTTATCAATTTTTGAGTCGGTAAATGACCAGGTAACTGACTCGAGATATCCTTTTGATGCAAGGGATCGTTGAGATAAATGAAATAATTTCTGTTTAAAATTTAAGGTTTCATTTTCTCTTTTTCTTTCTGGTGAAATTAATTTTATATTTTTAAAACCTTTTATCCTAATAAGTTCTTCAATTAAATCGACACTCTGAACTATATCAGGTCTCCATGAGGGAATTTCGACTAAAAGATTTTTTTTATTTTTTTTACAATTAAAACCTAATTGAGTTAAAATTTTTTGTGCTTCGCTGATCGATATTGGTATACCAATCAAACTTTCAAAGCTTTCTAGCTCAAATTTTATGATTTTATTTTTTTGAAAATTTTTACCTGTAATTGTAAATTTACTAGCTTGGCCGCCACATATTTTAAGTATTAGTTCTGTTGCAATTTCTAGGCCCTTTATAACAGAGTTAGGATCGATACCTCTTTCAAATCTATATTTTGCGTCAGTTTCAATAGATAATTCTCTAGATGTTCTTCTAATTGATGATGGTAGAAAATAAGCAGATTCAAGTAAGATATTTTTGGTCTCAAATTCTGTCGAAGTTTTTGTTCCTCCAATTATTCCTCCTAAACCAAGGACGCTAGATTTATCCGCAATAACGCACATTCCCTTTTTAAGTTTATATTTTTTATTATCTAATGCTTCAAACTCTTCACCATCTTTTGAGTCCCTAATTATAATCTCTTTATCAATTTTATCAGCATCATAAGCATGAAGAGGTCGATTTAGGTCAAACATCACATAATTTGTAATATCAACTACAGCTGAAATTGGTTTTAAACCTAATGCATGAAGTTTACTTTTTAACCAATCTGGACTTTCTTTGTTAATTATATTTTTTATATAACAACTTCCAAAAGTTAAGCAGCCTTGGTGCTTATCTTTAGTTATCGATGTCTTAATATAATGCTTAGAAGTATGTTTTAAATTTTTCTTTTTAAAAGGTATTAATTTTCCTATTCCTGTAGACGATAAATCTCTTGCTATCCCTCGAATACCTAAACAATCTGGTCTATTGGGTGTGATTGAGATATCAATAGTTTTTTCTGTTTTACTTTTAAAATAACTTTTTCCTATTTCTTTTTCTTTGTTATTTAATTCTATGATCCCTTCACTATCATTTGATAAATTTAACTCACTTTCAGAACACAACATCCCCAAAGACTCTACACCTCTAATCTTAGCAATTTTTAATTCAAATTTTGTTTTAGGAATAACTGCTCCAGGTGGAGCATAAATTGTTATCAAACCGTCTCTTGCATTAGGTGCTCCACAAACAACTTTAAAAGTTTCTTTTCCACCAATGCTTACTTCGCAAACTTTTAATTTATCTGCATTAGGATGTTTTTCTGCTTTAATAATTTTTGCAATTTTAAATTTATCAAGCTCTCCAACGTTTTCTTTTATACCCTCAACTTCTAATCCAATGTTAGTAAGTTTTTCTATAATTTCATTTTCATTGGCTTTGGTTTTCAAATGTTCTTTTAACCATGGTAAAGTAATAATCATTTGCTTAAACCTCTATAATTTGTAGGTACGTCTAAGGGATCAAAGCCAAAATGGCTTAACCATCGAAAATCAGTTTCAAAAAAAGCTCTTAAATCATTAATTCCATATTTTAACATAGCTAATCGATCTATACCCATACCAAATGCAAATCCCTGATATTTTTTTGGATCTACTTTTGCATTTTTGAGTACATTAGGATGTACCATCCCACACCCTAAAATTTCTAACCATTTATCTCCTTCTCCAATGACAATTTTTTCATTTTCTATTCTATAACCAATATCTACTTCGGCAGAAGGCTCGGTGAATGGAAAATGACTTGGTCTAAATCTCATTTTCACATTTTTGACTTCAAAAAATTCTTTTATGAAATAATCTAGGCATCCTTTTAAATGGCCCATTGTAATATTTTTATCTATATGTAAACCTTCAAGTTGATGAAACATTGGAGCATGAGTTTGATCACTATCACATCTATAAGTTCTTCCAGGAACAATAATTTTAAATGGCGGTTTCCCATTAAGCATTGTTCTAATCTGAACAGGAGATGTATGAGTTCTCAAAAGTAATTTCTTATTTTTTTCTAAATAAAAAGTATCATGCATGTCTCTTGCAGGATGGTCTTCAGGAGTATTTAATGCTGTAAAATTATTATACTCCGTCTCAACATCAGGGCCCTCTGCAACTGAAAAACCTATCTCAGAAAAAATTGAAGAGATTTCATCAATGACTTGTGATACAGGGTGTATTTTTCCTTGTTGGTATGGTCGAATCGGTAAAGTGACATCAACTTTTTCATTTTTTAATTTTTCGTTTATTTCTAAATTGCTAATTTCAAAATCTTTTTGATTAATTTGATTGGTCAGGTCATCTTTTATTTTATTTAAATATGAAGCAAACTCTTTTCTTTTGTCAGGGTCTAATGAACCCAGAGTTTTAAATTGTTTTGTAATTTGACCATTTTTACCAAAAAACTCTGTTTTTATATTTTGTAAATCTTCCTTTGTTTTAACAGAGTCAATTTTAGCGTTGAAAATAGAATTTATTTTATCCAAATCACTCATTAGGTAATTGATTTTTTATATTAAAGTTTACTTTAAATCAAAGACCCTTTTAATTAAGGGAGGATTGAACCTTTTTTACCACTGATTTAAAGACTTCTGGATTGTTGTAAGCTAATTCAGCTAAAACTTTTCTATCAAGTTTTATTTTAGATTTAGCTAAACCATTAATAAATTTTGCGTAAGTCAAGCCCTCAGCTCTCACTCCTGCGTTGATCCTTTGAATCCATAAAGATCTAAATTCTCTTTTTTTTGCTTTTCTATCTCTATATGCATATTGCATTGCTTTTTCCATAGCCTGACGAGCTATTCTGATAGTGTTTTTTCTTCTGCCGTATTGACCTTTAACAGACTTTAAAACTTTTTTATGTTTAGCTCTACTTACAACACCACGTTTAGTTCTAGCCATATTATCCTCTTAAGTTATACGGCATATACGATTTTACAATTTTTGTGTCTTGTTTTGACATTATCGTAGTACCTCTTTGTTTTCTTATTTGTGAATTAGTTCTTTTAATCATACCGTGTCGTTTTCCAGCCTGAGGCATTTTTATTTTTCCAGAGGCAGTAAATCTAAATCTTTTTTTTGCAGAACTTTTTGTTTTTAATTTTGGCATAAATCAGTCGGACTTATATAGATATTAAGATATCTTAGCAAGTGGCTATTATGATTGATTTAAATAGGCTGAATGATCATAACCATTTGTTTACCCTCAAATTTAGGCTGGCTCTCAACCTTGGCAATATCTTTTGTCTCCTCGATAATTCTATTCATTAATTCTTTGCCAAGTTCAGTATGCTGCATTTCTCTTCCTTTAAATTTCACAGTAAATTTAACTTTATCACCTTTGTTAATAAATTTTTTTGCATTTTTAATTTTAAAATTATAATCGTGAGCCTCTGTGCCTGGTCTTAATTTAATTTCTTTAAGAGAAACTGTTTTTTGTTTTTTCTTTGCTAGATTGGCTTTTTTTTGCAAATCATATTTATATTTTCCAATATCCATGATTTTGCAAACTGGAGGATTAGCATTAGGTGATATTTCAATAAGATCTAAATCTTCCTGTTTAGCTAAATCTATAGCTTTTTTTAAAGGCATAGCGCCAAGGTTCGTTCCATCACTTCCAATAACTTGCACATCTAAAGCACGTATACGTTCATTAGCTCTTGGCCCTTGAGGCTTTGTTCTTCTTTGAAAATAATTTGGTTTTGAGTTTGACACTTAATTTAAAGGCAACTTATTTAGGTCTAGCATATTTTTGATAAGATCTTCCCTTTTTATAACTTCTTGATTGTCTGATCCAAGTTTTCTAACAGTAACAGTATTGTCTGCAACTTCTTTCTTTCCGCAGACAATAATATAAGGAATTTTTGCAAGAGAATGTTCTCTAACTTTATAATTTATTTTTTCATTCCTTAAATCCATCTCACATTTTATACCTTCTTTAAACAAATCTTCAAATAACTTTTTAACATAATTATTGTTCTCCTCGGCAATTGGACATACTACAGCTTGTGCAGGAGATAACCAAAATGGCAACTTACCGGCGTAGTTTTCAATTAAAATTCCAATAAATCTCTCTAATGAGCCAAATAAAGCTCGATGTAACATTACTGGAATTTTTTTAGTTCCATCCTTAGCAACGTATGTTGCGCCTAACCTTCCAGGTAAATTTAAATCTACTTGAAGTGTTCCACATTGCCAGTCTCTTCCGATAGCATCTCTTAAAACAAATTCAATTTTAGGACCATAAAAAGCGCCCTCTCCTTTATTTATTGTATATTCAAGTTTTGATTTTTTTATTGCAGTTAGAAGGGCAGCCTCTGATTTATCCCAAACGCTATCGTCTCCAACTCTTTGCTCTGGTCTATCAGAGTATTTCAAAATTACATCTTTAAAACCTAAATCTTTATATATTTCTAAAATTAAATTTGTTACTGATAAAGACTCTTCTGTAATTTGATCCTCTGTACAAAAAATATGAGCGTCGTCCTGCGTAAAAGCTCTAACTCTTAATAATCCATGTAAGGCACCCGAAGGTTCATATCGATGAACTTTTCCAAACTCTGAAAGCTTCAAGGGTAAATCTCTATAACTTTTCAAACCTTGGTTAAAAACCTGAACACATCCTGGACAGTTCATGGGTTTTACAGCAAAAGTTTTTTCATCTGGAGTTTCAGATGTAAACATATGTTCGCCAAACTTTTCCCAATGGCCAGATTTTTCCCATAAAGTTTTATCTAAAAGTTCAGGGGTATTAATTTCTTTATACCCTGCTAAACGTTGTTTCATTCGCATGTATTCGATTAGTCTCTGAAATAAAAGCCAACCTTTCTCATGCCAAAAGACTGACCCTGGACTTTCTTCCCTGAAGTGAAAAAGGTCCATCTCTTTACCAAGTTTTCTGTGGTCCCTCTTCTCAGCTTCTTCTAAACGATGAAGATATTCGTCTAACTCTTTTTTAGAACTCCAGCAAGTTCCATAAATCCTTTGCAACATTTCGTTATCAGAGTTGCCTCGCCAATATGCTCCAGATACTTTAGTTAATTTGAAAGCTTTTCCAATTTTACTTGATGAGGCTAGGTGCGGACCTCTACACAGATCGTGCCAAGTATCTCCATGATGATATATAGATAGTTCCTCATTTATAGGTATGCTCTCAATAATTTCTGCCTTATATTTTTCACCAATATTTTTAAAATGTTTTATAGCTTTTTCTCTTTTCCAAACCTCTCTTTTAGTTTTAACATCTCTATCAATTATTTCTGACATTCTTTTTTCAATTTTTTTTAAATCATCGCTAGTAAAAGGTTCTTTTCTTGCAAAATCATAATAAAAACCATTATCTATTACAGGGCCAATAGTTACTTGGGTACCTGGATATAGTTCTTGAACAGCCATAGCCATAATATGAGCAGCATCATGTCTTATGACTTCTAAACCTTCTTTATCTTTTGATGTTATAAGTCTTACTTTTGAATCTTTTTTTATTTCATGACTAAGGTCTTTTAACTCACCATCAACTTCCATAATTAATGCTGACTTCTCAAGTGATTTACTAATTTTTTTTGTAAGTTCAAATCCACTTATAGATTTTACAAAAGAAATTTTTTTTCCGTCTAATAATTGAATTTCAGGCATTATTTAACTAATAACTTTTTATATTCTCTTAAATTCGAGTCACACATTAAGTCAACATCAAATTTTTTAGTAACGTTTTTTCTACCCTCGTTTCCCATTAATTTCAACTCCTCTTGATTTAATTGAATAACAGTATTTAAATTTTTAGCAAGTTCTCTTGGATCGTCATGTTTGTATAAAAAACCAGATTTTTTATTTAAAACTGTTTCTTTTGATCCTCCAATATTGCTTGCAACAATCGGTTTTCCCATAGACTGAGACTCGACTGCGACTCGACCAAATGCTTCTGGTTCAATTGAAGCAGAAACTACCACATCAGCAAGAGAATAAGCTAATGGCATTTCTTTACAATGATTTATAAAATGAATTTTTTTTGTTAGACTATATCTTTCAACTAAACTTAAAAGTTTTTTTGTATAGACCTTTCTTCCTTGATCTGAACCAAGTAAAATAGCTTGGAAATTAGTTAAGTTGTAGTCTTCGACTAGAATATTCAATGCTTCAATAAATTTATCTTGTCCCTTCCAATAGGTCAATCTACCTGGCATTAAAATAGTAAATTTATTAGCCTCTAAATTCCAATCTTTTTTTAATTTTTCTTGTTTCAGAATAGAAATATTTTTGGGATTAAAATAATCAATATTAATTCCTCTAAAAATTACTCTTAATTTTTTTTTTTTATTTAAATATTCGCTATAATTATCATTTATATGTCCAAAAATAAAATTAGATCCCGCTATAGTAAGTTTTGATCTTAGCATTATACTATTGTAAAATTTTTTTAACCTACTTTTAAAATTATAAGTGCCATGAAACGTGGTAACAAAATTTGTATTAGTCATTAAACATGCAAAGTAGCAGGACCATGCTGGTGCCCTACTTCTTGCATGAACAATATTTATTTTTTTTATAAGAATTAATAATGATAGCATCAACGAATTAAGAATAATCATGATTGGATTTTTTGAATGAACAGGGAGTTTAAAAATTCCTACTTTATTTTTTTTTACGAATTTCAATAAATCTCCACCAGATGTTACGATAAATGAACCACAGTTTTGTTCCGCCAAATAATGAGCAATATCATAACAACCGGTCTCGGCTCCTCCATACCCAAGTTTAGGAATAACTTGTAAAACGTTTATTTTAGTAATCATATTCTTTATATATAATAACAAATTAAGTGTTCGTTATATGAAAAAATTTAAATTTTTAAAATTTTCAAAGACTAAAAAGCTAAGATATTCTCATAATTACTCTAAAGAAAAAATTTATTTGGTTTTTTTACATGGTTTCATGTCTGATTTAGAAGGCAAAAAACCTCAAACTTTTTTTAAGTTTGCTAGAAAGAACAAATTGGGCTTTTTAGGTCTAGAATACTCTGGGCATGGAAAGTCCTCAGGAGTTTTCACTAAAGGTAATATTAGTATTTGGACTAGTGATACAAAGAGAATAATTAAAAAAATTATCAAAAAGAAAAATTTTATTTTAATTGGATCTAGCATGGGTAGTTGGATTGCAATTAATCAATTCAAATACTTTAAATCACAAATTAAAGGTTTTGTTGGAATAGGTTCAGCTCCAGAATTTTTAACAAGATTGATGTGGAATAAATTTCCAATGAAAACAAAGAAGGAGTTACTTAAAACAGGAAAAGTTTTAATAAAGAATGGAGGATATGAATACCCAATTACTTTACAATTAATAAAGGATGGAAGAAAAAATAAAGTTTTACATAAAAAAGTAAACTCAAATATTAGTGTCACAATGGTACACGGACATAAGGATGAAGTTGTGCCTACTATTTTCTCTAAATACGTTTTAAAGTTATTCAGTAAAGCAAAAAAGAAAATAGTTATAATTAAAGGTGGAGACCATAGCTTATCTAATCAAAATCAATTAAGAAAAATAATTAAGGAATTAAATATTATTGTTAAAAATATTGTTTAATCCCTCTTCATAAGTTGGATATTTTAAATTGTAATTGAAGAATAGTTTCATTTTCTTATTATCCACTTTTTTAGAGTCTTTATAAAAATTTTTTAGCATTTCACTTTCTACTTCTTCGAGTTTCACTGATTTTGGTAGATCTAATTTCAATAATCTTGCGCCGTAGTTGGCTACATCAAATTGTGAAGCTGGCTTATCGTCAGAAATATTATATGTCTCGTTATTTTTAAAATTATCTAATGACTTAAATAAAATATTAGCTATATCTTCAACATGAATTCTTGAAAAAAAATGATTTTTTTTATTCACTATTTGAACATTGCCATTTTGTAATCTTTTTAAAATATTAAACTTATTTGAATAAATTCCAGCTAATCTAAAAATTTGTAGCGGAAAATTTTTTTTACTTGATAAACTTTTCCAAATATTTTCTGCCTTTAATCTATTTATGCCAGTTGGTGATGTTGGTTTAGTTTCACTTTTTTCGTTTACCCAGTCACCTTTGTGGTCACCATAAACGCTAGTAGCTGATAGATAGGTAACCCAATTACAATTTTCTATTTTTTTATAGTTAGTATCAAGAAAGTTTGCCACTATATCTTCACCGTTTATAGGTGGAATAGAAATTAATATGTAATTCGCATCCTCTAGTTTTGTCTTTAAAGTATCGTCAAACTGATCATTATTAAAAAAGAAGGACGTTATCTTCAAATTATTAAATTCTATTTGGTGAGTTTCTTGCCTTGAGGTAATACTTAAATCAAAATCTTTTTTCTCAATAATTAATTTGTTAATGAAACTTTCTGCAACTTGTCCAAAGCCAAAGCAAAAGACTTTTAATTTTCTCATTAACCTGCCTTCTTAATATGAGGCTTTAAACTGATAGGATTTTCTAACTTGTCAAGCATTTCAATAGGGCAAACTTGTTTGAAATTTTTTAATTCAGCCTCAAAATTTTTAAGTATTTTATTTGCCTTTGAAGAAAAAGTTTTATTTTCAAAATCTTTAATATTTTCTTTTAAAAACTTTTTCCAGTAGTCAGTTTCTACAGATTGCCATATTATTGATGCGGGATTAGCAAAGTTTTCAAATTCGTTTTTTTCATCGTAAATAAACGCCATACCGCCGGTCATTCCAGCACCGAAATTATCTCCAACTGAGCCTAAGATAATCGCAGTTCCGCCTGTCATGTATTCACATCCATGTGCTCCACATCCCTCAACAATTGCAAAACTTCCAGAATTTCTTACTGCAAATCTTTCTCCTGCTTGGCCAGATGCATAAAGTTTTCCTTTTGTAGCTCCATATAAAACCGTATTTCCAATTATGGTGTTTTGATCTGCAACTAATTTACTTTTTTTTGAGGTTGTTACTATAATTTTACCACCTGAGAGACCTTTACCAACATAGTCATTACAATCTCCCTCAACTGTTAAACTTATTCCCTTAGTTAAAAAGGCTCCTAAAGACTGACCAGCAGAGCCGGTTAATTTGATTTTTATAGTATCATCGTTTAGTTTTTCATTACCATATTTTTTATAAACATGATGAGATAGCCTCGTACCAACAGATCTTGATGTATTTTCAATCTCATATTCAAAACTATTTTGGGCAGACGTATTAATTTTGTCTTTTATTTCAGACCAAATTTTTTCATCTAATGTTTCAGGTACTTTATTAATATGATTATCTTTACAATATCTTAAGTTTTCTCCCGGGTCTGCTTGAACTAGCAAGGGATTTAAATCTAAATCGTCCAAATTTGATGCGCCTTTATTTACTTGAGAAAGAAGATCAGTACGCCCAATAATTTCATTAATAGATTTAAATCCTAGCGAGGCTAAAATTTCTCTAACTTCAGTTGCTACAAATTTGAATAAGTTTACAACTTTTTCAGGAGTGCCACTAAATTTTTCCCTTAAAGAAGTGTCTTGACTACAAACTCCAACTGGACAAGTATTAGAGTGACATTGCCTTACCATTATACATCCCATTGCAACCAATGAAGATGTTCCCATACCATATTCTTCTGCTCCCATCATTGCTGCAATTACTACGTCTCTTCCGGTTTTCAATCCTCCATCAGTACGAAGTGTTACGTTGTGTCTTAAATTGTTCAAAGTTAAAACCTGATTAGCTTCAGTCAATCCCATCTCCCAAGGTATTCCTGCATATTTGATGCTTGTTTGGGGGCTTGCTCCAGTTCCACCTGAATGACCAGATATCAAGATTATATCTGCTTTTGCTTTTGCGACTCCAGCAGCAATAGTTCCAATTCCAGTCGATGCAACAAGCTTAACTCCTACTCGTGCTTTTGGATTAATTTGTTTTAAATCGTAAATTAATTGAGCCAAATCCTCTATAGAATAAATATCATGATGCGGTGGAGGAGAAATTAAAGTTACTCCAGGTGTAGAGTGTCTAAGTCGAGCTATTTCATCAGTAACTTTAAAACCTGGCAGCTGACCTCCCTCTCCTGGTTTCGCACCTTGAGCAATTTTAATTTCTATTTCATTGGCATTATTTAAATAATCTACTGTTACGCCAAACCTCGCAGAGGCAATCTGCTTTACTCTTGAATTTGCACTATCACCGTTAGATAAAACTTTAAATCTTTTAGCGTCTTCACCTCCTTCTCCACTACAAGAAGCACCTTTGATCCTATTCATACCTGTTGCTAATGTTTCATGAGCTTCGGCAGATAAAGCACCGTGTGACATACTTCCGCTGCCAAATCTTTTCAAAATGTTTTCTAGTGGTTCGACTTCATCGATATTTATTTTATCTCTAGATTTTTTAAATTCTAATAAATCTCTAATATTTATTGGTGGTAGATTATGTATTCCAGCCGAATACCTTTTGTATTGTTCATAGGATCCACTTCCCACCGCACTTTGAAGCAAATGAATTAATTTTCCTTGATATTGATGATCTTCGCCGCTTTTTCTATATCTGTAAAGACCTCCAATAGGTAAAGTAAAAACATTTTTTGAATTAAATTTTGTATGGAGCTCTTTAATTTTTTTCTCTATCCCAATGACCCCTATACCTGATATTCTTGATGACATACCAGGAAAATAGTCCGACACAATAGCTCTACTAAGACCAACAGCTTCAAAATTACATCCTCCTCTATATGAACTTATCACTGATATGCCCATTTTAGACATTATTTTTAGTAAACCAGCATCAATTGATTTTTTAAACTTAACAACACAGCTTTCAAAATCAGATTTTCCAAACAATTTTTTTTCAAATCTTTGATAAATACTATCTATTGCTAAATATGGGTTAATAGTTGTTGCTCCTACTCCAATTAAAATTGCAAAAGAATGTGTGTCTAAAGCATCAGCGCATTCAACATTTAATGAACAATACCCTCTAAGACCAAGCTTTACTAAATGCGAGTGTACTGCTCCCACAGTTAATATACTTGGTATGCTAGCTTTTTTATTTGAAATATTTTTATCAGAAAGAATTAGGCAAGTACTTCCTTCTCTTACAGAAGTTTCAGCTTCCTCTCTAATTTTCTCTATTCTGTCTTTAAGTGAAGAAGATATGTCAAATGTACAATCAATTTCTTTTGTTTTTTTTGAAAAAAACCTCTTAAATTTTTTAAGCTGTGAATTTGTAAGAATTGGGCTATCTAACACATAAATATTTTCCTCTGTTAGGTTGTCAAAATCTAAAATATTACCAAGATTTCCAAATCTTGTTTTTAAACTCATGACCTTATTTTCTCTTAATGAGTCAATTGGTGGATTGGTTACCTGACTAAAATTTTGTCTAAAATAATGAGATACTGGTCTGAAATGACTAGACAACACGGCAACTGGGGTATCATCCCCCATTGAGCCTGATGCCTCTTTTCCTTCTTCAGCCATTGGATGAAGTATTAATTCTAAGTCTTCTACACTTAAACCTGATAAATATTGCCTCTTTCTTAAATCTTCACTTAAAAAATTAGGTTTCTCATTTTCATTTGAAATTTTCTTTTCTAAATCAATTATTTGTTTACTATATTTTTTATAATCTTTAGCTAACTTGTCTTTAATTTCTTTATCTTTGAACAGTTTGCCTTTTTTCAAATCAATCGCGATGATTTGACCTGGACCTAATTTTCCTTTTTCAATAATATTTTCCTCAGGTATTTTAATCATTCCTGTCTCTGAACCGGCAAAAAATAAATTATCTGATGTAATGGTATACCTAAGTGGTCTCAACCCATTTCTATCCGATGATGCTAGAACCCATTTTGCATCTGTTGCACAAATTGCAGCAGGTCCATCCCAAGGTTCTATTGTGCTATTTAAAAAGTTAAACAAGTCCTGATGATTTTTTGGAACTGTTTTACTTCTTTTCGACCAAGCATCAGGTATCATCATTAATTTTATTAGAGGAGCTAACTTTCCAGAATGCACTAATAATTCAAATACGTTATCAAGTGCGCCTGAGTCTGATGTACTTCTAATTACAGGTTGAAGGTTTTTTACATTTTTAAATAATGAGCTAGACATATCTTGCTCATGGATTTTCATCCAATTTATATTACCTTTGAGAGTATTGATTTCACCATTATGTGCCAGCGTCCTAAATGGTTGAGCCAGGTCCCAACTAGGAAAGGTGTTAGTTGAGTATCTTTGATGAAAAACGGCAAATCTTGATGTAAGTTTTTTATCATTAAGGTCGGGATAAAATTCGGAGAGCATTTCTGCTAAAAACATTCCTTTATATACGATAGATCTTGAACTAAACGAGCAAATATAGAATTCCTTTAGTTGACTATTTCTAGCTATTTTCTCAATTTTCTTTCGAGTTTCAAAAAGATCCCTTTCAAGGTCATTAGTTTCTAAATTTTCATTTTTTTTAAACATTACTTGGGCTATTTCAGGTCGACTTTGATCAGCAGTTTTTCCAAGAACACTAGGGTTGATTGGTACCTGCCTCCATCCGTAAATATAATAGTTTCCTTCAAGTAAGGCAGACTCTATTATCTCCCTGCATTTTTCCTGTTCTGAGTAATCGGTTCTTGGCAAGAAAACCATTCCTACACAAATTCTGTTATTGTCATCTGGTGTATGGCCTGTAGCTAAAATTTTCTCCTTGAAAAATTCAGGGGCAATTTCTATTTGTATGCCTGCCCCATCACCAGATTTTCCATCTGCGTCCACTGCTCCTCGGTGCCAAATGGCTTTTAAAGCTTCAATACCGTATTCAACAACTTTTCTAGTTTTTTTTCCATTAGTTGATGCAATAAGTCCAACACCACATGCATCATGTTCCATATCAGATTTATAATTATGAGTTCTTTCTAAAAGAGATTTATTTTTTTTATACGTATCCATTTTAAGCTGCTTTAACTGATTTATTTTCTTTTGATTGTAAATATTTTTCAATTTGGACTGCAGCATCTCTGCCATCTCTTATTGCCCAAACTACTAATGAAGCTCCTCTAACTATATCTCCTGCAGCAAATACACCGTCTAAATTTGTCTGCATCGTCTTAAGATCAATTTTTATTGTTCCCCATTTTGAAATAACTAACTCTTCCGCATTAAATAATTTGGGTAAATTTTCTGGATCAAATCCCAGAGATTTTATCACCAGGTCTGCTTTTATTTTATATTCTGATCCTGATTGTATTTCTGGTCGTCTTCTTCCTGAAGAATCTGGATCTCCTAATTTCATTTTAAGTACTTCTACTTCTTCAACTTTCGAATTTCCAATAAATCTCTTTGGGCTTGTTAACCATACAAACTCTACTCCTTCTTCTATGGCATTACCAACTTCCCTTGCTGAACCAGGCATATTTTCTCTATCCCTACGATATAAACATTTTACTGATTTTGCTTTTTGTCTAATAGATGTTCTTACACAGTCCATAGCAGTATCTCCGCCACCAATGACTACTACATCTTTGCCTTCAGCGTTTAAAGTACCGTCGTCGAATAACTGAACTTTATCTCCTAATCCTTTTCTATTTGATGCTGTTAAAAAATCCATAGCGGGGAAAATATTTTTTAAATTATGACCCTCAATGTCGATTTCTCTAGCTTTGTAAACTCCAGTTGCAATTAAAACAGCATCATGCTTTTTCTTTAGACCATAAAGTGTATCATTTTTACCAACTTCAAAATTTTGAACAAACTTAATACCACTTTCTTTTAAAAGTTTAGTTCTTCTCTCAACAACAAATTTTTCAAGTTTAAAATTTGGAATCCCGTATATTAAAAGTCCTCCCGGCCTATCATACCTATCTTATATTGTTACTTGGTAACCAGATTTTCTTAATTCTTCAGCACATGCCATTCCAGCAGGTCCTGCACCTATAATTCCTATTGACTGTTTGAGCTCTTTCTTAACTTTGATTGGTTTTACCCAACCTTTCTCCCAAGCCGTATCATTAATATATTTTTCTACTGAACCAATAGTGACTGTTCCATGACCAGATTGTTCGATTACACAATTTCCTTCGCATAATCTATCTTGAGGACAAATTCTTCCACATACTTCAGGCATATTATTTGTGCTTTGTGAAATTTCGTAAGCCTCTTTTAATCTTCCCTCGGCTGTTAATTTTAACCAATCAGGTATATTGTTACTTAGAGGACAATGAATTTGGCAAAAAGGTACGCCACATTGTGAACATCTGCTCGATTGTTCTTTTGCTTTTTCAGTAACGAATTCATTATAAATCTCGTTAAAATCTTTTTTTCTCTTTATTGTAGATCTTTTAACCGGTGTTTCCTGATTTAAATCTACAAATTGGAGCATTTTTTTCTTCATAATTTTGCAAAATAGTAAATAAATATTTAAATTAATAGAATTTTAAGGTCAATATTATTTACCAATAATTTAAAATTCCTTTATTTTTAATGTATTTTTATGCATACCTGATATGCAATCTATAATGACATCAAAAAAACAACCTTCAATTTTATTAATTTTTAAGAGACTATGATTGAAATATTTTTATTATCTTTAATTCAAGGAATAACAGAGTTTATACCTGTAAGCTCTTCTTCTCATTTAATTTTATTTTCAAATTATACTAATTTTGAAGAACAGAGTCTTTTAGTTGATGTTAGTTTACATATTGGTTCTTTTTTAGCAGTACTTTGTTATTTCTATAAAGATATATTAGATTTTGTAAAAAATAAAATTCTTTTTTTAAAAATCTTAATTTCCTCTATACCAGTAATGTTAATTGGTTTTTTTTTAGTTGAAACCAATTTAATTGAAAATTTAAGAAACATAAAGGTAATTGCATGGACCACTTTGATATTCGGTATAATACTATATTTTAGCGATAAGTGCGATCTAAGTAAAAATATTGAAAGTAACTTTAGTTTTAAATCAGCAATATTTATTGGTACTTTTCAAATTTTGTCTTTGATTCCTGGCGTAAGTAGATCGGGTATAACCCTAACAGCTGCAAGGATCTTAAATTTCAATAGGTTTGACTCCGCAAAAATATCATTTCTATTGTCTCTACCAACTTTAGGTGCTGTGTCACTATTTGGATTAAATAAAACATTGTCTTTAAACAACATTAATTTTTCGCTTATTAATATACTTTGTATATTTTTATCTTTTTTGTTCTCAATATTAACAATAAAATATTTCTTACATTTTGTGAAAAAATTTAGCTTAAATATTTTTGTTATTTATAGAGTGTTGCTTGGTATAATTTTATTGTTTTTGAGCTACTCATAAAATATAAGTTAAAATTAATAAAATTATAAGTACTGATATAAAAAATACAACAACAGCTTTTTGTAAAGACATAAAAAAATTATTTTTTAATATTTAATAGTATTTTTTCAAAAAAACAATATAATAATGTAAACAAATATTTAGATCTAAGTTCTTTAATTTTAAATTTTGCTTTTCCTTTTTTTCTACCTAGCCAATTTATACTTATAACTTCGTATGAATAATTCCTACTTATGATCTTTAAGGGAATTTCTAAAAAAATATTAAAACTTTCAGAAACAAAAGGCATCAATGTTCTAAGAACATCTTTTTTGTATATCTTGAAAGCATTTGTATAATCATTGTAACTATTCAAAAAAATCAAGCTTACAAAAAAATTAAATATTCTATTTAAAACAAGTTTTTTTATTGGATAGTCTAGTACTTTCGAGTCTTTTAAAAATCTCGAACCAAGTACAGCGTCTAGATTTTTTTCTTCGAGTAAATTATTATATTTTTTTAAATCATTAATATCATCTGACAAGTCAGCCATCATAATACATATTTTAGACCCATTACTTTTATCTATACCAAGATTTATTGCACCGCCTAAACCTTTTTTTTCATTATTATATATTTTAAAATTTTTATGGGACTGGAAAATTTCTTTAGCTTGTTCGAATGTATTATCTTCACTAAAATCATTAATTAATATTATTTCATAATTTATTGTACCCATGCCATTTTTAAAATAATTCAAAATATCTTCTAAATTATCTGACTCATTTCTTGCTGGAATTATTATGGACAACATATAATTAATTATTTAATACATTATTAAATTAATAAGATATTTAAAAGTTTATGAAAATACTTATCACAGGAGGATGTGGTTTTGTTGGGTCTAATCTTGCAATCTTTCTAAAAAAAAGAATAAAAAATGCTAATGTTTTAAGTTTAGATAATCTAATACGTAAAGGTTCAGAGGTAAATGAGAAGAGGTTAAAAAGAGAAAAAATTAATAATTTAAGAATAGATGTAAGTAATTCAAAAAAAATAGTGAATTTAAGGAGATTCAATTTGATAATTGATTGTTGCGCAGAGCCAGCTATTGAAGCATCAAAAAAAAACCCTGATCAAGTTTTTAACACTAATTTAGTCGGCACATATAATATTTTAAAAAAATGCATTAAAGATAAATCTAATATAATTTTTTTATCATCAAGTAGAGTATATTCAATTAAATCCTTAAAAAAGTTAAATAAAAATTTAAATTTAAAAAAGCCACTTAAGATAGATAAAACAATAGATGAACGTTTTGAGACAGATGCTGCAAGTTCTCTTTATGGATTTACTAAATTAGCTTCAGAAAAACTTATAAAAGAATTTTTTTATGAAAAAAAAATGAAATATATAATTAATCGATTTGGAGTAATCGCTGGACCGTGGCAATTTGGTAAACAAGATCAAGGTTTTGTTCCCTTATGGGTCGCTAGGCATTTTTTTAAAAAAAAATTATCATACATAGGTTTTGGAGGCGAAGGCCATCAAGTAAGAGATATAATACATATCAACGATGTATGTAGAATAATTCTACTACAAATAAAAAAAATTAATAAAATAAATAACTTGACTTTTAATATAGGTGGTGGATTTAAAAATTATACTTCTCTTAAAAACTTAACAAACAAATGTATTAAACTAACTGGTAATAAGGTTTTAATAAAAAAAGTAAAACGTACTTCAAATTATGATATTCCTTATTATATAACTAACAATAGTAAAATATTTAAAACATACAGATGGAAACCAGAAATTAATTTAGATAAAACTTTAAAAGATATTTACTCCTGGCTAGTTAAAAATAATATGAGAGATTATTTTAAATGAAAGTAGCTTTAATAACGGGTTCTTGTGGCTTAGTAGGATCTGAGTCAGCATTATTTTTCTCAAAGAAAGGTTTTGAAATTGTAGGTATAGAAAATAACTCAAGAAAATTTTTTTTTGGAAAAGATGGTGATACGTCATGGATCAAGTCAAAATTAAAATCATCTGTAAAAAAATATAAGCATTTCAATGTTGACATAAGAAACTATAATTCATTAGAAAAAATATTTAAAAAATTTAAAAGTAAAATATCTTTAATTATTCATTGCGCTGCTCAGCCATCTCATGATTGGGCTAAAAAAAAACCTTTTATTGACTTTGATATTAACGCAAAGGGGACACTAAACCTTCTTGAGCTTACAAGAATTTTTTCACCTAATGCTCCTTTTATCTTCATGTCTACGAATAAAGTTTATGGAGATAATCCTAATTTTTTACCTCTGATGGAAAAAAAAACAAGATGGGAGATAAAAAAAAGTCATAAGTTTTATCAAGGTATAGATGAAAAGATGTCTATAGATGATTGTACCCATAGTTTTTTTGGTGTGTCAAAAGTATACTCCGACTTAATAGTTCAAGAATATGGTAAAAATATAGGTCTTAAAACAACTTGTTTTAGAGCTGGTTGTATCACTGGGCCCAACCATTCTGGAGCACAGTTACACGGATTTCTATCCTATCTTGTAAAAATTTGTCTGAAGAAAAAAAAATATAATTTAATCGGATACAAAGGCAAACAAGTTAGAGATAATATTCATAGTAACGATCTAGTAAGATGTTTTTGGGAATTCTATAAAAGGCCTACTAAGGGAGAAATATACAATGTTGGTGGGGGAAGATTTTCAAATTGCTCTGTCCTTGAAGCTATTAATTTAGTAGAGAAAATAGCTAAAATTGAAATCAAGAAGAATTATTTTAAAAAAAATCGTGTTGGTGACCACATTTGGTATGTGAGTAATATGAAAAAATTCAAAAAAGATTATCCTGCTTGGAAACAAAAATACTCTATTAAAACAATTATAAGAGAACTAATAAAAGAATTTTCTTCTTAGATATTTAATAAAATCTATAGATAGTAAAATCTGGACCGGTAATAAAATCAAACTATATCTCGGTAAAATGAAAAATATAGAAAACAAAAAAATATTTAAAAAAAAGTAGAATGATAAATATTGGAAAAATCCCTTTTTACCTATAGCAATAGTCGCTCCAATTAAACTTGTAATTGATATAATTATTTTTGGGACTATGTGAAAAAAGTTATAGTAATATGGGTATGATGAGTTTAAATCAAAAAATAAAAAAGAAAAAACTTTTAATAAATATAATTTAAAATACTCTACAGGATTATTTTTAATAAAACTAAAAGCCTTATCTCTGAATAAATTATCAAGCTCAAATTCATAATGATTGTCTAATTTAATATTTTTTTAATCTTTTTTTATTTTTTCAATAAGTTCTATATCACCTTCTACCTTTAGAGAAGGGTTATTTCCTTTAAGCAGATTATATCCAAAAGATTTGGTTAGAGTTAAGTTATCAAAATAAAAATAATTTCTTATTAAGTATGGAGAAATCGTCAGAATAGTTAACGATAAAGAAACTAAAATTATTTTGAACTGCTTTTTATTGAAAATAAAAAAATAGAATAAAGTAAAAAAATAAAATATTAAAAACTCACCTCTGGTCAAAATTAATAGTCCGCCTACGACGGAAAAAATAAAGATGTGTTTCGATTCACCTTTTTTTAAAATTAATAATAAGTGATAGAAAAAAATTAGTAATAACAATATTTGTAAGCTTGCAGAAGAAATTTGCGATGACGCATAAATATTAATTGGGAAAAAAGCAAAAACAATAGTAAAAGTTCTTATTAAGAATTTACTTTCTGTAAGGTTTTTAATAATTAAATAAATTATACAAATAGAGATTAAGCTTAGCAAAATTTGTAAAAAAATTATCAGTGGAGCTATGCTGACTATTCCATTTGATAAATTTTTAACAAAATAAATAAAATATAAATATAATGGTGGCATAAATGCAGTTGGTAAGACTCGCTCTCCAATTTCTGCGAACTTTGGAATTGCAAGACTATCACTAATAACAACATTGAACCCAAATATTCCTGAGATTTGATAATTGTGGAGAATCATTGACCACTCGTTTTTTAAAACAGTATCTGAATAAAAATAGGCTACAAGAACCCTTACAACGAAGCTTGCTAGTAAAAGAAAAAGTATTTCTTTATTTTTAAATATATTTTTCATTTTTGGTGCGCCTGCTAGGATTTGAACCCAGAACCTCCTGGTCCGTAGCCAAGCGCTCTATCCAGTTGAGCTACAGGCGCAATATTTATATAAATTATTAAATTTAATTTTTTATATTTATTTCATGTGATAAATAAATAACATAGTTTTTAAAAAATGTATTTAATATCAAAATTCCCTATTACAAAATCAAATTATTTGAATTTATTAATATTTATAATTCCAGTGAGTTTTATCGCTGGCAATATGGTTATAAATATTAATTTAATATTGCTAATTTTATCAACATTAATTTTATATCGTAAGGAAGTATTTAGGATAAAATATTTTTTTTTAGATAATTTATTTTTTGCATTCTTTTTTTTGGTTTTATTGACTGGTATAATAAATGATTACTATTTTTACTCGATAAGTTTAGCGTGGAAAGGTTATTTTGCTACAATTGTTAAATCCATTTTTTTCTTTAAATATTTACTTTTATATATCGTTCTAAGATATTTGATTGAGACAAATACCTTAAATTTTAAGTATTTCTTCACTTCGTGCACATTGATGTCAGTATTTGTAAGTTTTGATATTATTTATCAATTTTTTAACGGAACAGATATATTTGGGTATGAGGGAATTAAGAATAATCTTGGAGGACCTTTTGGTGATGAGTTAATAGCAGGAGGATATATTCAAAGATTTTCTATTTTTTCTTTTTTTTTAATTCCGCTTTTTTATTCTGAAAAATATTCAAAATATTTAAAATTTACCACTCCTTTTTTATTTGTAGTATTCTTTATAGCGATTGTATTATCTGGAAATAGAATGCCACTACTATTGTTTTTATTAGCAGTCACTTTAGTTATCATTTTTCAAAAACAAACTAGAAGATATTTTTTTCCTTCAATCATAGTTTTTACTCTAATTTTTTATTTGTTATTTAATTTCAATTCTAAAGTAAAAGAAAATTTTAGAGCTTTTTATGATCAAATTTCAAAGATGACGGTAATTGTTTTAAATAAAGATTTTAATAATAAAAATATGCCGCCATACCTTAAAGAATTCACATCATTTCATGGTACCTGGTTAATGAATAAATATATTGGGGGAGGTATAAAAAACTTTAGGTACTATTGTCATGAGAGGTCTAATATTGATAAAGATTCAAAATTTATTTGTAATATGCATCCCCACAATTATTACTTGGAGATACTTACTGAAACAGGCGTCATTGGTTTTTTTCTCGTATCAACTATTTTCATGATAATTTTGTATCTTACATTTTTTAAAAAATATTTTATAAAGTCAAAATTGAATGATAATAAAATTATTATAGCTTTTATTTTTTTATTTATTGCTGAAATATTTCCTATTAAAAGTACCCGAAGTTTTTTTACAACAGGAAACACAACATATTTATTCTTATTAATAGGAATTTTAATTGGTCTTGCTAGAAAAGATATTTTAATTGAAAAGAAATATTAAAGATATAGATTTATATCAATGAAAAATATTTATATTACATCAGCAATTAGAACTGCTGTTGGATCTTTAGGTAAATCTCTAAAAAATATTAATGCAGAAGATTTAGGCTCAGCTGTTATTTCCAGTGCAGTAGCAAAATCTAAATTGAAGACTAATGATTTAGATGAAATTATAATGGGGCAAGTTTTAACTGGAGGTAGTGGTCAAAATCCAGCAAGACAAGCAGCAATGAAATCAGGTGTACCAAAAGAAAAACCTGCCTATGTTGTAAATCAAGTTTGTGGTTCAGGTATAAGATCTGTTGCTTCTGGTTTTCAAAGTATTAAATCAGGTGATGCAAAAATACTTGTAGCTGGTGGTCAGGAAAATATGTCATTAGCACCACACGTGATCCATTTAAGAGATGGTAAAAAATTAGGGGATGCAGAATTAATTGATACAATGATTAAAGACGGGTTATGGGATGCATTTAATGGCTATCACATGGGAATAACAGCAGAGAATGTTGCAGAAAAATTTCAAGTAACAAGAGATGAGCAAGATAAATTTGCTCTTAACTCTCAAGAAAAAGCTTTAAAGGCACAAAAAGACGGTAAGTTTAAAGATGAAATAATAAATTTTAAAATTAAATCTAAAAAAGCTGAATTAAATTTTGAAAAAGATGAGCATCCAAGAGAGGGAATTAATTTAGATGCACTTTCTAGATTAAAACCAGTATTTAAAAAGGATGGCACTGTAACGGCAGGAAATGCATCAGGTATAAATGATGGAGCAGCTGCTGTTACCCTTATGACGAATGATGAAGCTGAAAAAAGAAATATAGAAAAATTAGTTTCAATAAAATCTTGGGCTAGTTGTGGAGTGGATCCAGCTTTAATGGGAACAGGTCCAATACCTTCAGCAAAAAAAGCTTTAGATTTAGCTGGATGGACTATCAAAGATGTGGATTTATTTGAAATCAACGAAGCTTTTGCAGCCCAGAGTTTAGCTGTGATCAAAACACTTTCTATTCCAAGTGAAAAAGTAAATGTAAACGGAGGCGCAATTGCCTTAGGCCATCCAATAGGCGCATCTGGGACAAGAATTCTTGTTACTCTAATTCATGAAATGATCAAAAGAGATGTCAAAAAAGGTTTAGCGACTCTTTGTATCGGTGGTGGAATGGGTATTGCAATGTGTGTTGAAAGATAAATATTATCTTTTAATGGAGCTACCAGTTGTAAATCACCCTGACTATGTTGCAAAAATAAATGATGATAATAAATTTCCAATACAAAAATTTGGTGCATTAGCTAACCATCTTATAAAAACTGCTGTTATAAAAAAATTTCATATACCTAAAGAGTGCTCTATTGAAACTATGAAAACCTCTCACTCTTTAAAATATATCAACGACATTAAAAATAAGACACTAGATATAAAAGCACAAAAAAAAATTGGATTTCCAATAAATGATAGTGTTGTGAGAAGATCTTTTGTGGCAACTGGAGGAACTGTTTTGGCAAGTAAATTAGCTTTAGACTCAAAGCTTGCTTGTAATACTGCAGGGGGCAGCCATCATGCAACTTTTGATTTTGGAGCAGGATACTGTGTTTTTAATGATACTGCAGTTGCAGCAAACTATTTGAAAAATAAAGGTTATGCAAAAAAGATTTTAATTTTAGATTTAGATGTTCATCAAGGAAATGGAAATTCAGAAATATTTCAAAATGATAAGAATGTTCTTACTTTTAGCATGCATTGTGCCTCTAATTATCCTGCAAAAAAATCGAAAAGTGATATCGATATTGAGCTCACTGATAATATGGAAGATAATGAATATCTTGATATTTTAAATGAAAACCTAAAAAAATTAAATCAAAGCAAATATGATTTCGTTTTTTATATTGCAGGTGTTGATATTCATCATAATGATAGGTTGGGAAAACTTAAAATAACTGATGAGGGCATTAACAAAAGAGATCAGATTGTAATTGAAAACTTCTACTCAAAAAATATTCCTTTGTGTGGTGTTCTAGGCGGAGGTTATAACAATAGTTTCGATAAACTTATAGAGCTTCATTCAATGTTACACAAAAACTGTGCTGAATACTTTTAATTGGTCCTGGCTCTAGATGACTTAAATTTAGGGACTAGAGCCAAGATTAATTGCAGTTTATTCAATTTGAGAATTTAATTTAATTAATATTTCTGACGCACTAAAATTTTAGCTGTGGCAGATTTGCAAAAAACTCAAGAGATTCTGGATTGGCTATAGCTTCTTTATTATTTATTTTTTCGCCATTAATTACTTGTCGCACAGCTAACTCTACAATTTTTCCACTTTTAGTTCTTGGAATTTCCGGAACTTTAATAACTATTGAAGGAACATGTTTTGG
>ENA-OSEY01000556-OSEY01000556.1-marine-metagenome-genome-assembly--contig:-NODE-556-length-27137-cov-10.692203_pt1 | contig 27137 bp, 24 predicted proteins | sample MGYA00248465_ERZ534230 | MGnify/ENA primary metagenome ERZ534230 (study PRJEB26409, sample SAMN06344110) | marine metagenome | isolation source: Sea water from surface | place: Atlantic Ocean:Southern...
ACTGTAGAGATAATTAAATGCTTGATCTGCAATTCTTTCATTTGTCTTATCTTCAATTCTGGTACCAGTAACTTCCAAAATATGCCACCCAAAGTCAGAGCGAAAAGGAGGAGAAACCTCATTTAGATTTGATCGCATCATTACTTCCTCAAAGGCCTCTGTGTACTTACCTTCACCTGCCCAACCAAGCTTTCCACCTTCCTGTTTTGAGCCAGGATCATCACTATACTCTGCTGCCAATTGGTCAAAGTCTTCTCCAGCAAGTAATCTTTCTCTTATAGAAATCATTAATTCTTCAGATTCATCATCTGGTCTTACTCTGTTTGGTATAAGAAGTATATGTCGAACTTCCCATTCTTTTTCAAAAGACACTGCTGGACCTCTCTTGTCATTAAGGTAAAGGATATGTGAGCCTGCACCACTTTTTATTACCTCTGAAACTTCTCCAATCTTAAGTTTTTCAAGTGTACTCTGAAATAATTCTGGGAAACCAGTTATCTTTCTCCAACCTAAATCTCCCTTATTCTGATCTTCAGAAAAATTTTCTGATAGTTCTATGAAATTTTTTCCACTATCAACAGATTCGACAACTTCGTTATACACATTATCAATGTTTTTCTGAGAATTTGTTCTTATTAAAATTTGCCTAACATTCAGTTCTGGTCCTAACTGTGTTTTAGCTTCTTCTGTATTAAGAAAATTTACTAATTCTTCTTGAGTTATTGATATTCTATTTTGAACTCTTCCTTGTTGTACTCTATTAATTTTTAATGATCTTTTGATTTCATCTCTGACAAGCTCATAGGAGTCACCCTCATCTTCAATCGATTGAATAAATTCTTCAATTGTTAAGTCATTTTGCTGAGCAACTCTTCTGACGGTAACATTAAGTTCTTCATCACTAATCTTTATACCTGCTTTGTCAGCAATCTGTAGTTGAAGTTCCTCAATTATTAGAGCTTCCACTATTTCATTTCTTAAATCCTCTTCAGAAGGTACCCTTGCACCTGAAATAGCAGCTTCTTTCTTAAAATTTTTAATTTTAAGTTGAATATCTGACTCAAGAACAACCCCGTCATTAACAATCACTGCAATCCTATCAACCGTCTGGCTATAAGCACCAGCAGATAGTAAAAGTACAAAAATTAATTTAATTAAATAATCCATTTTCAATTATATTTTCTACTGGGTTCAAAATATTTGAAAGCCCTATCAGTTCAAATTCAAAGCTAAGGTTATTTTTTACCTGAGGATTAGTCAAATTTATTATCTGCATATAAGACAAATTTATGTTGTCAGGATCTATATATGGAAAAAATCTAGCTCGTTCAAGACTTAATCTTAATTTCAAACAATCTACAAACCATTCTCCACCAATAACACTTTCATTAATAATTTCATTTTCTTGTGAATATTGAGCTCTAGTGAATAAAGTTATATCCCCAAATTTTTGTTTTGCTTTTAAAACATAATTATTTATTCCAGATAAGGGAAAACTTGCCATAGCAAATTCATTTTTTTCTAATGAAAATAAACCCTCTTGGTTCGAATATTTTATGCCGAACCGTAGCCCCATAAATTTTTCTTTTTCAACACTATAGTTTCCATTTGTAAAATAAGAAAAGTTTCCAGAGTTTTTTTGAATCTTAAAAAAAATTGGTTTCTTTTCATAAAACTTTTTGAAAATCATGCTTTCATCTGAAAAGTTATAGTCCTCATATAAGTTTGTTGATACAGAGTAATCAAAACTGCTCAATGATCCTGAGTGAAAAATAAATAACTTATTTTGATTAGGCCCTCTATCTTTCCCTGACCAAGGCTGTAAAGATATATTAGATTCTGGAGTAGGCATTCTTGGATAGGAATCAAGTATGGGAACTTCTGATTGATCTTCATATGAGGAAACAATCACACCTAGTTTGAGTCCTTTAATTTCAGGAAAAGAAAAATTCTGACTGAAAGCAAAGTCATTTTTTTGGATGCCTTCAATTGTTTTGTCCTTAAAAGAGTAGTCCCTTATCTGTACAAGAAAATCAGTATCAATTTTTATCTTATTGTTTTGATATTTATTAGAAGCTCTAAGTTCCGTAAAAAAACGCTCTACATTGTCGTAAACAGAATAAGGTAACTGAAAGATTTTGTTAGATTTGTCTTTAAATTTTGCAAATTCTGTTACTAAATCTATACGAAATTGACCTATATCAAAAAATAAATCACTTGTTACGTAATCTTTTCTATGTGAAACAGGTCTAGCAATACCTAGCTGTTTGAAGTCATCACTTCCAAAACTCATAAATAAATTATCAAGCTCATAAGACAAATTTATAGATTGCCGCAGATCTAAACTTCTTCTACTTGCGTCTAGATATCTATATCCGTAGTTTTGTATTAATGATTGACCTGAAAAATCAGAATAATTCACTCCAAATGTAATATTTTCGCCAATTAAAGAGTTTCCAATTAGTTTGTACACCCAAGAGCCATCATCATCATTCAGAGCTAAGCTTGTAAATTTATAATTATTGTCATCATCCTTATGCTGGTATTTAAATGAAGCACCAAACTTAGATTTTGTGTAAACAGGCTCTAAGACAAATGAACTATTTTCATATTTTCTTTGAAATTTATAACTAATATCTATTTCATTATCTGTTAATCCGAGAGAGGGTATTGAAATAGATTCTTTATCATCGTAATTTATCTCATTTACCCAAAAAATTGGAATATCAAATAAAGTAACTTTTGCTTTTTTTAGTTGAATGCTTTTATCTTTTTTAAGAGAAGCTTCATCTGCTGAAAATTTCCATACAGCATCTTTATCACATGTATATATTTCAACATCAGTTAAAACTGTTTCATTATTTTTAAGTTCTGCACTCTTAAAACCCAATGAGGTTTTTTCGTCCAGTTTGATTTCACCATCAGCTAACTTTATTTGTGAGTTTTTGTCTTCATCAGAACACTCAGCCCATAAAAAACTTTGATAGGTTAATGTAAATAACAATAATAGTTTTTTAAATTTGTTCATATGCCTGTTATTATAGGACTTTTAAAATGTAAAAAAGTTTTATGAGTTTGAAAGATAAAGTGATTTTTATGACAGGCGGAAGTCGAGGCATAGGTCTGTCTATCGCATTAAAAGCAGCAGCCGATGGAGCGAAAATTGCGATTGCGGCAAAAACTGCTGATCCACATCCTAAACTACCTGGAACAATATTTACTGCAGTCGAAGAAATTGAAGCAGCAGGAGGGCATGGACTACCGATTCAATGTGATATCAGAGATGAGCATAATGTACATGAATCAGTAAAGAAAGCTGTAGATCATTTTGGTGGAATTGATATCTGCATTAATAATGCATCTGCAATAAGCCTTACACCAACGTTAGACACTGATATGAAAAGATACGACTTAATGCATAACATTAATGGTAGAGGTACATTCCTCACAAGCAAGGCATGTATACCACACCTTTTAAAATCAGATAATCCACACATTTTGAATATTTCACCGCCTTTAGATATGAATCCAATGTGGTTCCAGGGTCATGTTGCATACACAATGGCTAAATACAATATGAGTCTATGTGTTTTAGGAATGGCAGCTGAATATAAAGGACAAATTGGAGTAAATGCTCTTTGGCCAAGAACAGCTATTAAGACAGCAGCAGTAAAAAATGTTTTAGGTGGAGATGAAATGATGAAAAAGTCTAGGGACCCACAGATAATGGCTGATGCTGCTCATATAATTCTAAATAAAGACAAAGATAAATTCTCTGGCAATTTTGTTTTAGATGATTCTTTACTAGCAGAACATGGTGAAACAGACTTTAGTAAATATGCTGATTATCCATTCGCAGAGCTTATACCAGATTTTTTCGTACCCGAAGATGCTTATCCAGTTCCTCAGGTAGTAAAAGATAGTTGAAAAAAGACTTAAAAGAAGCAATCAGTTGGTTAGAAAAAATTCTAGGCAACCATTCATTTCAGATTAGCCCACTAAGACAAGAAGCAAGTGAGAGAAGTTATTTCAGAATAACTTTAAAAAACGATAGCTATGTTTTAATGAATAATTTCGGCTCCAAAGAAAACGCAGCGAATTTTATTAAAATACAAAAAATATTAAAAGATGAAAAAGTAAATGTTCCAGATATTTTTGGTTTTTCAGATGAATTGGATTACTTACTTCTTGAAGATTTAGGCGACATTACACTTGATGAATATGATGAATTATCTGAGGAAGATTTTTTGAATATTGCTTCAGTTGAATTAGAAAAAATACGATCAATTCCAAACTTCTCTATTGAGGAAAATATATCACCTGAAATACATCATTCTCAGACTGAGGAATTCTTAAATTTTTTTTACGATAAAAAAATAGACATATCTTCAGAAGAAAAATTATTAATTGAAGAATTAAGAAATTCAATTTCATCAAAGCTAGCAGAACAAGCCATTGTGCCAACTCATTTTGATTATGAAAGAAGGAACATGATTTTTTATAACGACAAAATTCATATCATTGATTTCCAAGATCTTAAATCTGGTCCGATAAGCATGGATGCTGCGTCTTTAATTTTTGAACATAAATTTAATTATTCTGAAGAATTAGTAAACAGATTTTCTAAGAGATTAATTGGTGACGATTTACAAACAGAAATTTATGTCGCACTTGCTCATCGCTCAATGAGGATCATCGGAACATTCAACAGATACTTCAAAGAAGGTAAGCTTCTGAATCGTCAAAAAGACATAAGCCTATTTGTTGACAGGCTTTTATTAGCTTTAAGATACTTAAATGAAAAAGATGCATTAAAGGTTGTTGAGAAATTAATATGAAAGCAATGATTCTAGCTGCAGGCTTTGGCAAAAGGCTTGGACATCTAACACAAAATACACCTAAACCTCTCATTCAAGTGAAAGGAAAAGCTTTGATTGACTATCATTTAGAAAAACTTATCAAATCAGGTTTTGAGACGGTGGTAATAAACCTTCACTATCTGGGCGAACAAATAGAAGAACATATAACTTCTAATTTCTCTGGAAAAATAAAAATTATATTTAGTCATGAGAAAGAAATTTTAGGCACTTGTGGTGGTATTTCAAATGCAATCAATCATTTCGGAAATGATGACTTCCTAGTATTAAATGCTGATATTTTTAGTGACATTGATTATGTGTATTTTAAAAAATTTAAAGCGCCAACAATTTTTGCAGTTAAGAATGATAAAAATGGAGATTTTTCAATTGAAAATGAAAAAGTTATTGTTCATGGTGAAAAAAATTTCACTTGGACAGGATTTAGCATAATTAATTCCTCTTTTTTTCAAGGAATGGAAACAAAATACTCACACTATTGGGAAGACTTAATGATGCATCTAGCCGCGGAGGGGAAAGTCGTTGCAGATATTCCAAATATAAATTGGTATGATGTTGGTATTAAGGATACCCTTGATTTTTTAAACAGTGAATAAGGTAATTGCTCCCTCTATTTTATCAGCAGACTTTGCTCGGCTAGGAGATGAGGTGAATGCAGTTTTAGATTCTGGCGCAGATTGGATACATTTTGATGTGATGGATAATCATTATGTGCCTAACCTTACAATCGGCCCAATGGTTTGTAAGTCTTTAAGAGATTTTGGAATAAAAGATTTTATTGATGTACATCTTATGGTGGAGCCAGTTGACGATTTAGTAAAAAAATTCGCTAAAGCTGGTGCTGATCTAATTTCATTCCACCCTGAAGCAAGCAATCATGTCGACAGAACTCTTGGAAAGATTAAAGATGCAGGCTGTCAGTCTGGTTTGGTTTTAAATCCAGCTAGCCCCTTGTCATTAATAGAAGATCTTTTAGAAGAAGTTGACTTAATTCTACTAATGTCAGTAAATCCAGGTTTTGGTGGACAAAAATTCATTTCTAGAACCCTCCCAAAAATTAAAAAGCTTAGATCCTTGATAGATCAATCTGGCAAAGATATAAGGCTTGAGGTTGATGGAGGTATAAATGAGCAAAATATAAAAGAAATTTCTGACGCCGGCGCAGATACATTTGTCATGGGATCTGCAATTTTTAATTCTGATGATTATAAAAAAACAATTTCTACTGTTCGTAACCTTATTTCTTAACTTTTTACTACTTGCAGAAAAAATCAAGATAAATAATTCTGTATTAGAGGTCGTAATAGCTGATACCAAGCAATCTAGAAATCAAGGTCTAATGTTTATTGACTCTTTAGATAAAAATATGGGCATGTTTTTTGTATGGCCCGAGCCTTCAAAAAAATGTATGTGGATGAGAAATACAAAAATTCCTTTATCAGTTGCTTTCATTGATGAAAATTATCTTATTAGAGAGATTAAAGAATTAAAGCCATTGAATCTAGATTCTGTTTGTTCAAGATCAGAGTCAATAAAATTTGCTTTGGAAGTGAATCAGGGATGGTTTGTTGAAAAAAATATTAAGATTTTTAACAAAATAATTGTTGAATAGTTAAATATATCTACTTAATGTTGTCATTGATTTAGCAGTGATTTTCATCAAACCTTTAACTACTGTAGGAAGCTCTTCTCCCCCATGATCTTTAGCTTCTTTGCCGTGTTCCTCCTCTTCATCAATCATTTTTTTGAGAATTTCACGACTTTTTGTATCACTTGGAGACATTTCATCAAGATGTCCTTCTAAGTGTTTAACAACTTGTTTTTCTGTTTCTTCTATAAAGCCCAGACTTTTTTCATCCCCAAAAAAGGCTGCTATCGATCCCAGTGTAAAAGAACCTGCGTAATAAAATGGGTCTAATAATGACTTTCTGCCTCCAAGTTCCTTCAATCTTTTATCACACCATTTTAAATGTCTAAATTCTTCTTCACCTGCTTTAAGGAGATGTTTTTTTACTTTCTTCGATTTAGCAAAAAATGCTTGTCCCCTATAAAGTGCTTGAGCAGCAACCTCACCTGAAGCATTGACCCTCATAAGTGAAATGGAGTGTCTCTTTTCATCTTCCGAAAGGGATTCATCTGGCTTTCCCTCTTCTTTATGATTCATAATTTTTAAAAAATGATTGAATTCGCCAGCAATTTTTTCTTCAAGACTCATAAATATCACCTATATCTTTTCTATAAACCATATTATTAAATTTTATATTCTTTATGTTTGTATAAATAGTTTTTTTACAAGCTTCTAAGTCTGGAGCTTTTGCATTGAGGCTAAAAACTCTTCCACCACTCGTGAGTAGTTCTCCATTCTCTTTTTTTGTACCTGCATGAAAAAGTTTCACTTCATTCAAATCTAAAATTTCTATATGCTGATCTTTTTTATAGCTTTCAGGATATCCACCTGATGCAATTACGACACCCATTGAGCTTTCTTTGCTCCATGAAATATTTTCCAGATTATCTGAAAGTGCATCCAATAGTACTTCAAGTATGTCAGATTCTAATTGAAGCATTAAACACTGTGTTTCTGGGTCACCCAATCTACAATTATATTCAAGAACTTTAGGCTGATTATCCTTAACCATGAGGCCAAAATACATAAAACCATAAAAATCTATTTTCGCCTTTCTCAATCCATGTGCAGTCGGTTCAACAACTTGTTCATTTATATTTTTTAAAAGCTCACTATTCATAAATGGCGATGGACTCATACAACCCATTCCACCAGTATTTGGCCCACTATTACCATCTAAAAGTGGTTTGTAATCTACACTTGTTTCAAAAGGGTAAAATCCTTTAGGTGTCATTATTCCCATATAGCTTAGCTCTGTACCAAACAAACACTCTTCGATTAACACTTCATTACCAGCATCACCAAACTTATTTTTTTCCATAACATCTTCAATCCATTGCATTGCCTCACCTAATTCTTTTGCAACTAAAACTCCTTTACCTGCAGCAAGGCCATCAGCTTTAAGAACAATTGGAAATTCGACTGTCTGAAGATAATTTTTGGCTAATTTTGATTCAGAAAAGAAATTAGCAGCACCCGTAGGAATATTATTTTCAAACATAAATTTTTTTGAAAATATTTTTGAACCCTCAAGCTGGGCGCCCTCTTTTGTGGGGCCAAATACTTTTACTCCTGAATCTTTGAAATAGTCATTGATGCCGTTTACAAGTGGATCTTCAGGTCCTACTACTATTAATTCAATATTTTCACTATTAACAAGTTCTTCTAATGCAGAAAAATTATTTACGTTTATGCTTTTGTTAAAACATTTTGCTTCATTAGCTGTTCCACCATTTCCAGGAGCAACAAAAATTTTGCTAACTTGTTTGGATTTAGATAATTTCCATGCCAATGCATGTTCTCTACCACCTTGACCTACAACTAAAACATTCATCTAATGCTTAAAGTGCCTATAGCCTGTCATAGTCATTGAAATACCATGTTCATCAGCTGCTGCAATTACTTCATCATCTTTTACCGAACCGCCAGGCTGAATGATATGTTTTACTCCTTCATTTGCAGCTATATCAATATTATCCCTAAAAGGAAAAAATGCATCAGAAGCTAAAACACAATCCTTCACATCGAGTTTCTCTTCCTTAGCTTTCATAAATGCAATTTTGGTACTGATTACTCTACTCATTTGACCTGCGCCAATACCTAAAGTCATCTCGTCTTTAGCAATTACAATAGCGTTGGATTTTACATGTTTAGCAACTTTCATTGCGAATAATAAATCATTGATATCATTACTATCAGGTTTTGCTTTTGTATTTGACTCTAATTTAATTTTCTCAAAATTAAGATTGTCATCGGTTTGCTCTAAATAAACTCCTGAATTGTACTTGTAGCTTTCGGTTAAATGTTTAAATTTATCGCCCTTTAACACTCTTATATTCTCTTTCTTTTTAAGAAGATTAATTGCTTCTTGATCAAAATCTGGGGCAATTAGTACTTCTACAAATTGATTAGCCATGATTGATGATATTACTTTACTATCTGCCTTTTGGTTTAACGCAATTACTCCTCCAAATGCCGAAGTAGGATCTGTTGAAAAAGCCTTTTTATAGGCATTCTCTAAGTCCTTATCTGATGCTACACCACATGGATTTGTATGTTTAACAATACATACTGAAGGTTTTTCAAATTCATTTACACAATTCCATGCTGCCATTGCATCCGCCACATTATTGTACGAAATTTGTTTTCCTTGAAGTGGGTTTAAAAAGTCGATTGGTGAAGTAGTTTCGACCTTTAGTTTTGCAGTTTGATGTGGATTTTCGCCATATCTTAAATTTATTTCTTTGGTATCTTTTAACCAACTTGCTACATCTGAGTCATAAAGATTTGTTTTATTAAAAATATTTGATGCTAGCTTCCTTGATTGCAACTCACTCATTCCATCTAGGCTAATTTCACTGTAATCAGTTGGGTCTCCTACTGCAACAGTATATTTATAGTTTTTGGCGGCAGCTCTCAACATTGCTGGACCACCTATATCAATTTTTTCTATTATTTCATCATTGGATGAACCCTTTCGTACCTCTTCTTTAAAGGGATAAAGATTTACAACAACAAGATCTATTTTCTTAGCACCCATTTTCTTTAATTCTTCAGAGTCTTTCTCACCTCTTGCTAAAATACCAGCATGAATTTTAGGATGTAGAGTTTTAACTCTCCCATCAAATATTTCAGAAAAACCTGTGTAATCTTCAACCTCAGTTACTTTAATATTATTTTCTTTAAGATATTTTGATGTACCTCCAGATGAGATTATTTCTATATTGTTATCAAAGAGTTTTTGAGCAAGCTCAAGAATTCCACTTTTATCATAAACACTTATTAGAGCTGTCTTTATTTTTATCACTACAACAAACCGTATTTGGCAAGTTTTTTTCTTAGAGTACCTCTATTAAGACCTAAAATTTTACTAGCTTCTGATTGATTGCCTCTACACTTCTTCATAACCACCTCTAGAAGTGGTGGCTCAATCTGGCTTAGAGTTAAATCGTAAAGTTCTATTGGGCTTTCTCCATCAAGATTTCGGTAGTATCTTTTTATGGCCCTTTTAACTTCACCTCTTAAACTTCTTTTGTCAGTGTTAAACTTGCTAGACATCAAAATGATATAATTTCGGTTCTCTATGAGAACTGCGTCAATATTCCTCAAAAAAAAGATGAGTAATGATATTGCTCATTTTTTAGACAATAGTCAAATACATTACTTAAAAAAAGTAATGAAAATTAAACATGACGAAAAGTTTTATACTTTTGATGGAAATGGATTAAGAGCGTTATGTAAACTGACTTCTGATTCAAAGTTAAAAGTTTTAGAAATAAATCAAGAAAAAAGAAAATACCATTGCAGTATGATAATTCCTTTATTAAAGAAAGCGAGATTTGAATATGCCCTTCAAAAATGTGTGGAGCTAGGTATTAAAAATGTGATTACATATATCTCTTATAAAGCTCGAGATAAATATGATTTTTCAAAAGAGCTCACTAGGCTTGATAGATATAAGGAAATTATAAAATCAGCATTTCTTCAGTCTGAAAACTATTATTTACCTGATATAGAAATATCAGAATTTCTTTTCGATATTAATTTTGATAATTTTAAAAATCCTATTTTCTTAGATCAGAATGTAAGTTCAAATTTAAATGGAGATGAGGATGTTGATGCAATTGTTGTAGGCGGTGAATTTGGTTATCACGAAAAAGAAATTGAATTTTTAGAAAAACAAAAAAATATAAGAAGTTTTAGTATAAGTTCTAATATACTAAGAGTTGAGACTGCGCCTGTTGTTGCTCTTGCTAAATTAAATTAATAAATGAAAGTAGCCTTTATAATCAATGATTTTAACTCAATGAATCTTGAGAAAGATACATCAATTTTTCTTATGAATGAGGCTTATAACAGGGGATATGAAGTTTTTTCCTTTGGCGTTAATGAGGTTACGTATAAATCTAATAATCTCTACGCTGAATGTGAAAAAGTAAATTTTCCTGATCCAAGTTTACTTTCATTCACAAAAGAAAATGCTGATTTACAAAATCTTAAGGACTTTGATTATGTGATTAATAGAGTAACGCCTCCTTTTAATAAAGAATACCTTTATCTAACTCAGCTTTTAGATCTTGCAAAGATAAAATGTATTAACCCAACACAAGCTTTAAGAGAGGAAAATGAAAAGTTGGTCATTTTGAATTTTCCAGAACTTACACCAGTCACAAAAGTTACAAATTCTCTTGATGAAATAAAAAATATGTTTGATGAAGGATGCAAAAAAATTGTTATAAAACCATTAGATGGAATGGGTGGCAAATCTATCTTCACTTTGAACGAGTCTGACAAAAATATAAATGTAATTTGGGAGACAGTAACTCAAAACGGAAGAAAACATGTAATGCTTCAAGAGTATGTTGACGAGGCTAAAGAAGGAGATACAAGAATTGTCTTTATTAATTATGAAATGCTTAATAAAAAAGTTGTAAGAGTTCCATCAGCTGATGACTTTAGAGGTAATTTAGCAGCTGGAGCTAAATATAAAGTCGAAGATACAACAGAGTTTGATAAAAAAATTGCTAAACAAATTATTCCCTTTTTAAAAAAGAGAAATATTTATTTTGCTGGTGCAGATTTTCTTGGAGAAAAGCTCTCTGAAATTAATATTACTTCTCCAACATGCTTACAAGAAATTCATAAAAATACTGATTTAAATCCCAGCAAGTTTTTCTGGGACAACATCGGAAATGAATAAAAATTACAATATGCTTCTTTGTTTTGATTTTGGTGTTAAGAAAATAGGAATTTGTTTTGGAGAAACAATAGCAGGAAGCTCCACACCTTTGCCAGTAATTAAAAATAATTCCGAGTCGATGAAAAAAATCAAATCATATGTTGATGAATGGGATCCAGATGCATTTTTAATTGGGTGTCCTTCAAAACCATCTGAAGACTTTTTTAGACAACTTAATATTTTTAAGGAAAATCTAAAAAATGAATTTAAATTAGAAGTAATCGAAAGCAATGAAGATTTTACAAGCCAAATAATTTCATCAGAATTTAAAAATAAAGAATACGATTCATTATCAGCACAAAAAATATTCGAAAGTTGGGTAAATACTAAAAATGAGTAAATCTATTCCAAGAGAATTTATAGATAAATTAATTGAGATGTCCGATATAGTTGGAATAATTGGAACGTACGTTGATTTACGCCAATCATCTGGACAATACAGAAGTAAATGTCCTTTTCATGATGGCGACAATATAACTACATTTTCTGTCAGTCCTCAAAAGGGGATATATCATTGCTTTAAGTGTAATGAAGGAGGAAATGTAATAAGTTTCCTAATGAAATACCTTTCACTGGATTTTATTGAAGCAGTTGAAAAACTAGCAGAAATAAATCACGTTGAAATTCCAAGAACAGCAACTAAGCAAGGTCCTGATAATAGTAAATTTTTTGAAATAAATAAGTTAGTTGCAAATGAATATTTTTCTTATCTGAAGAATGAACCTGCATCAGTAGAATACCTAAAAAAACGAGGTCTTACTGGTGAGACTGCAAAAGATTTTTTAATTGGTTTTGCTCCTAAAGTGCAATCGCAACTAATAGAAAAGCTTAGAGAAAAGTTTGATGATGAATTGCTGATAAAAAGTGGCTCTTTTGGCAAAGGAGAAAATGGGTTATATCCATTTTTTAGAAATAGAATAACCTTTCCAATTTTTAATACTAAGGAGAATGTCATTGGATTTGGTGGAAGATCAATAGATGAACAGATGCCAAAGTACCTTAATTCTAAAGAAAGTAATTTTTTTCAAAAGAAAAGAGAACTTTATGGCTTCAACAAAGCTAGGCAAGATAAAGAATTAGATTTTTTCCTGGTGACAGAGGGGTATATGGATGTAATCATGCTAAATCAAAATGGAGTGAATAATGCTGTTGCTTCTTTAGGCACTGCCTTTACTTTGTATCATCTTGAAAATCTTTTTAAGTTTAAGAACAAGATAATTTTTTGTTTTGATTCGGATGAGGCTGGTCTTAAAGCGGCGTGGAGATCGCTTAATCAATGCATTAATAAAATTTACGCTGACAGAACCATTAGGTTTCTTTTTTTACCAGCCGGCGAGGATCCAGATTCTTTTATATTGAAAAATGGTAAAGAGGAATTTTTAAAAAAAGCTGCAAATGCTTTGGTGTTGGAGAATTTCGTATTTCAATATTTAAAAAGAGGGAAAAATTTAGAATCACCAGAAGATATAAGGCTAATTTCACATGAGTTGCAAAATTTAACAAAGAATATAGAAGCAGATATATTGAAAGAGACTCTGGTAAATAAAATTTCTAAAGAACTGGGAGTAAGTAAAGAAGCTCTAGTTGCACTAAAGAAAAGTGCCCCTAAAGCAAATGCTCAACTAGTAGAGGAACCTTCTAGAGCTAAAACTGATAAATCATTTCTATTGTTCATTTACATCTACTCAAATTTTAAAGATTTAATTACAGAAAAAGGGGCGCTTAATTTTGTAATTAATTCTAAAGAAGAAGTTTTGGCTGCTGTAAAAAAAGTTATTAATTCAATTTCAGATGGTAGCACTGAGCATACTGAATTAGCACTTTATACTGAAGCGGAGATGTTAAATCTCAAATTAAGTGAAGATGATGCATTGCAAGAATTTCAAAGAGTTTCTGATGAAATTCAACTTAAATATGATAAAAATTTCCTTAATGAGATGAAAAAACTGGCAAAAGATAAAAAATTAAGCTTTGAAAGGAAAGAAAATCTGCAAAAAACTTTAAATTTGAGTGATAATATCTCAACTCAGGAAGAGGAGCTGATTAAACTCTTAAATGACTATGCTTGAAAATAGTTAATTTAGAGGTATATAAAGAATAATGTCTGAAAAAATTAATCCAGAAGAAAAAAATGCAGCAAATGATATAGCTCAACTTATTCAGTTGGGCCGTGATCAAGGTTTCTTAACTCATGCAGATATAAATGATACTTTGCCTGAGGGCTCAACAGACGAAGATAATTTCCCAGAAATTCTTCAAGCACTTAAAGATATGGGGATTAAAGTTTTTGAAGAGACTCCTGATGAAGATGAGTTAATGCTTGGTGAAGACGAGGATACCGACGACCTAGCTGCAGAAGATGCAGTTGCAGCTCTTTCTCAAACAGAAATTGAATCAGGAAGAACAACCGATCCTGTACGAATGTATATGAGAGAAATGGGAAGTGTCGATCTTTTGACTAAAACAGGTGAAATAGATATAGCAAAGAGAATAGAAAAAGCTATGAAGGAAGTTCTTTCATTATGTGCTGAGTATCCTTTATGTATTGAATATATCCTAGATTTTTATGGAAGGATTAAGAATGAAGAAAAGAAAACACAAGATTTGATTTCTGGTTTTATGCTAGATGAACCCGAAGATGAAATAGTTGAAGAAGAGTTTAATGAACAAAATGAGGAAAATGAGGAGATTGAAGACGATGAGAATGAAGAATCTTCAGCTATATCTTTTGAAGAGTGCACAGAAGTTATTAAAAAAATAAAAAGAAACTACAACATTTATGTTAAATCTTTAAACAATGCCAAACTTGATCCAAAAGCTCAAAAAGCACTAGATAAACTAAAAGAAGAATTCCAAAAAATTAAGTTTAATTCCAAAGTTTTCGATACTCTTGTTTTAATTCCTGCTGAGAGGAAAGCACAAGTAGGCGCTTTTGAGAAAGAACTAAAAAAAATGCTGGTTAAAAACGTGGGCCTTCCAAATAAAGAAGCAAGAAGTTTAATTGATGAAAATCTTATTAATATACGACTTCTGACTAAACTATCTAAAGATAAAAAATTGAAGAAAAAGATTGAAGTTATAAAACCTACATTTATTAGGATTCAGAAAGATCTTATCAAAATTGATGAAAATAACTTAATGCCTGTAACCCAAATTTTGTCTCTGAATAAAAGAATTAACAAAGCATATAGAGGCTTATTAAGAGCCAAAAAAGAAATGATAGAGGCGAATTTAAGATTAGTAATTTCGATAGCAAAAAAATATACAAATAGAGGGCTACAGTTTCTAGACCTTATTCAAGAGGGCAATATTGGTCTCATGAAAGCAGTTGATAAGTTTGAATACAGAAGAGGATATAAATTTTCAACTTATGCTACTTGGTGGATAAGACAAGCGATAACTAGATCAATTGCTGACCAAGCCAGAACAATTAGAATTCCAGTCCACATGATTGAAACGATTAATAAGCTAAATAGACTCTCCAGACAAATGATGCAAGAAATTGGAAGAGAGCCTACTCCTGAAGAGATGTCAAAGAGATTAGATATTCCGGAAGATAAAATGAGAAAAGTAATGAAAATTGCAAAAGAGCCGATTTCAATGGAAACACCAATCGGTGATGATGAAGATTCAAATCTTGGTGATTTTCTTGAAGATAGTTCAATCAATTCGCCTATAGATGATGCATCAATAAGAGGTCTTAAAGATGCTACCGACGAAATATTGGGATCATTAACTGCTAGAGAAGCTAAAGTCCTAAGAATGAGATTTGGTATTGGCATGAATAATGATCACACTCTTGAAGAGGTTGGAAAACAATTTGATGTGACTAGAGAAAGAATAAGACAAATCGAAGCTAAAGCACTTAGAAAACTACGTCATCCATCTCGTTCTGATGTGTTAAAAAGTTTCTTGCATGAATAAAACTTTAAGATACTATTAAATCTAACGTTTAACTCAAATAAAGCATTGTGGAATTCATAATTGAGAATTTTTATCTAATTATTGCGTCAGCATTAATTTTTGGTTTCTTTATGGCCTATGGTATTGGGGCAAATGATGTGGCGAATGCTATGGGTACTTCTGTTGGAAGTAGAGCTCTAACTCTCACACAAGCTTTGGTAATAGCAGCTATTTTTGAATTCCTTGGTGCATATTTAGCTGGAGCTGAAGTTACAACGACAATTAAAGAAAATATCGTATCTCCTAGTAACTTTGATGCAAATCCCTCGATATTCGTTTTAGGTATGCTTTCTAGTCTGCTAGCAGCAGGAGCATGGTTATTAATAGCAACAGTTTTTGGATTACCTGTCTCAACAACACATGCAATAATTGGGGCAATTGCAGGTTTTTCAGTATTTTATTTAGGCTGGTCATCAGTCAGCTGGGGATACATTGGGAGCATTACAATATCGTGGCTTATCACTCCTTTACTTGCAGCGTTATTATCTGGACTTCTTTATTACAGTGCAAAGAAACTAATTATTAAATCAGATACCCCAATTGAATCAGGAAGAAGATATATACCAATGTATGCTGGGCTTGTAGGTTTCATTATATCTGCTATTACACTTAATAAGAGTTTAAAGAATACTGATGTCCCTGAATTAATAACAGCAACTTTCGGCGGATCTGACTTAATAGTTGTAAATATTTTAGTTTCGTTGTCTGTCGCTCTGATCTGTTATGCGATTTCAAGATTAATTTTATCGCATTATATTTCCACTACACCAAATCCAGATGTTGAAGGAAAGTTTGCAGTTCTAATGATTTTTACAGCTTGTTCAATTGCGTTTGCTCACGGTTCAAATGATGTGGCTAATGCTGTTGGCCCAATGGCTGCAGTTATTTCTACAATTGAAAACTTAGGTTCTATTGAAGCAAGTTCAACTGTACCAGAATGGGTGCTTTTAACTGGAGCTATTGGTATTGTTTTAGGGATGCTGACATTAGGTTTTAGAGTTATTAGAACAGTCGGTGAGAAAATAACAAAATTGAAGCCGAGTAAAGGTTTTGCAGCAGAAATGTCTACAGCTATCGTAGTTCTTTTAGGAAGTATTTCTGGGATTCCTCTATCTACAACTCATACCCTAGTGGGTGCTGTTATAGGTATAGGTATATTTAGTAAAAATGAGGTCAATTATAGATCTGTTTTACAAATCTTAGGTTCATGGTTTATAACAATTCCTGGTGGTGCTGTTTTAGCGATAATGTTCTTTGTTATACTCAAAAATCTCTTTGGAGTTATGTAATGGATTTTGAATACTGGATAGAGTTAGTCAATAAAGTTGTAAATATTATTACAGGACCAGCAGTTATTTTTAGTGTATGGTTTCTTGTAGCTCAAATAAGAACACAGATTAAAGTGGGAAAAGCTGCCTCGAGACAATCTATTGCAGAAGCTCATCAAGAGGTAACTCTTGCAGGTCTAGATCCTCTTTTAATGAAAGCCAAAAAAAAATTAATTCAGAAAAAAGAGTTAGATATTGAAGAGGAAGTTGCTCTAAGAATTCATATGACAGCAATATTGAGGGCAAGAGAAAATCATTTTTATCAACACCAAATGGGAATGTTAGATATTGAAGAGTGGAAAACTATGAGAAAAGCATTAGGAACACTTTTTATTGATAATCAGTTAAATTTAGATATCTGGAATAAAAGTAAATCTACCTTTAATCCAGATTTTGTGAAAATAGTTGATGAAGAAATCCAAATGAGGAAAGATACATTTAAAAAATGACCAACAAAGAAGATAATTTGAAGTTTTTATCACAGTCTTTGAAGATGCATCAAAGGCCTTTCATTATTACCTCCACTTCTGGTGAGGTACTTTGGCTTAATAACGCCAGTAAATATATTTTCTCACTAAAAGACAATGACAAACCAAATCTTTTGTTCATTGATGAGAAAGATTTAGAGAAGGCGCAGTTTGACTCAGAGATAGCCGATTCATTCGATGTGTTTATGAAAATCAATCTTAGAAAGAAAGATTTTGTTATGAGAGTTTTATTGCATGTAATTCCTGTTGATGATCAAAAATATTTTTTGATTGAAATTGTTTCAAATTCAAAAGAAAACCTGTTTGCGTTAAAAACTGTCTTGTCTTGTTTAGAGCACGATAGAATTGGGATGAATTATCAAAAACAATACAGACTTACTGGTAATAAAGAGCTTACTGGGATAGAAGCTTTAATAAGATTCTATGACGAGAATAATAAAGTTATTCCAAATGATAAGGTCATACCATTCATTGAAGGTGAAAATGTTTTTTCATTGGTAGTTATATCTTCAATGGATATCGTGAAAGAGTATTTTGATGCCAGAAAAGAAAAAGGATTAGAGGATGTCACATTATTCTTTAATGTTTCAGCACATACAATTTTACATAAAGATTTTCTTGCGATATTTAAAGACTTTATACAAAGACTAGACATTAAACCTGGTGATTTTGGAATAGAGGTCACTGAAACAGCTGAACTTAATAACCTATCAACAGCATCACTAAGGCTTTCCAGTATAAAAAATTTAGGTGTATCAATAGCACTTGATGATTTTGGTGCTGGATACTCAGCCTTAAGGTATCTTAAGGATCTGCCAGTTGATGTTCTAAAATTGGATAAAAGTTTCACATTTGAATTAGAGGAAACTCATAATCAAAGTCTAGTTCAAATAGCAAAATTAATGGCAGATTCACTATCTATGGAATTCATTTGTGAAGGACTAGAAGAGGAGTGGCAAGTAAAAAGGGCTATAAGCTTGGGATGTGAGATGGGACAGGGTTACTATCTTCATAAGCCATGTTCATTAGAAGACCTGAATAATGAGTGATAAAAAAGAGAGAATATTACTTACTCAAATAAAACAAGATTTCACTACACCTGTAGATGCTATTTCAGACTATATAAATCTAATTATTGATTCTAGCGATATATATGATGAAGAAATAAGTGATGAATTTGAAAACATCAAAAAATCAGCAAAAACACTTAGACTGAATTTTATAGATGCATTTAAAGAATATGCAGAACAAAAAAATAAATCCATAAAAAATGATGAAGAGGCCTCGGTTCTGAGACATGATTTACGAACGCCTTTAAATGGAATAATTGGCTACAGTGAAATTCTTATTGAAGATTATGAAGATGATATTAGCGATAATCATAAAGAAGATCTCGGCAATATCATAAATCTTGCAAAAGAGGTAGAGAGTGCTATTTCTAATTTTGTAGATTTTTTAAAAGGAGGATCAAAGGTTGATTTATCTAAACAAGATAATGAAGGAAGTGCAGAGAGTCTCTTTAGTTCCTTAGGAAAAATTGAAGCAGAAATAAAAATTAATGATGAAATTAAAAAATCAAAAATTTTAATTGTTGACGATATCAAAACAAACTGTGATGTACTTCAAAGAAGGCTAGAATCTTCAGGATTTAAAACTGAGGTAGCGATGTCTGGTAAGGAAGCATTAGCAGCAGTTGATAAAAAAAATTATGACCTTGTACTTCTTGATGTCTTGATGCCAGAAATCAATGGATTAGAGGTTCTTATTAAGGCAAGAGAAAAATTTGATTTAGATAAACTTCCAATAATAATGGTTTCATCATTTGATGATGTCGAAAGCATTTCGAAGTGTTTGCAACTAGGCGCTAATGAGTATCTTCCAAAACCACTTAATTCAACAATACTGCTTGCTAAGGTTGCAGCTACCCTTGAAAGAAAAATGCTAAGAGAAAGAGAAAAAGAGCTTCTCTCAGAGCTACATCACCAAGCAATAACAGATGAGATGACAGGAATCCCAAATAGAAGGTTTGTATTTGAAGAGCTTGAGAAAAATTTTAATGAAATAAAAGATAAAAATAAGGAAAACTTTGCGGTTGTTATATTTGATATTGATCATTTCAAAAATGTAAACGATACCTATGGCCACGCGGCAGGGGATGAGATCATCAAAAAGGTATGTGATTTAGCAAAAGATAATATTGAAAGTCCAAGTATTTTTGGCAGAATTGGTGGTGAAGAGTTCTTGGCAATAATTTACAACAGTTCAATGAATTATTTGCATGATTTATGTGAAAAAATTCGTCAGGTGGTTGAGAAAGAAACAACTTTATTCGATAATCAAAAAATAAAGGTAACTATCAGTGGTGGTGGAGCCTTTACAAGTGAAAGCCTAAATATTTCTGATTTGGTGAATAAAGCCGATGAAAGGCTCTATCTTTCAAAGAAGAATGGGCGAAATAAATTTTACTTAAAAGAGGATTAACGATGGCTTACATACTAATTGTAGAAGACAATGAAATGAACCGAGATATGCTTGGAAGAAGGCTTGAGCGTAGAGGTTATGAAATTAAGTTTGCTCTTGATGGCCAAGAAGGACTTGATATGATGAAGTCAACAAAGCCTGATTTGGTACTAATGGATATGGGGCTGCCTGTTTTAGATGGTTGGCAAGCGACTACTCAAGCAAAAGAAGATCCAGAACTAAAAGATATACCAATAATAGCTTTGACAGCTCATGCTCTTGAAACAGACAGACAAAAAGCTCTTGCAGCTGGTGCTGATGACTTTGATACAAAGCCTGTTGATATAAAAAGACTTTTAGAAAAGATAGGAAAATTTATTTAGTTTTAAGTATCTGATTTACTTCTTTAACAAGTGATTCAACTTTTGATTCTTTTTTAACTATTCCCTCGGTATATTTGCTGAGCATTTTTTCTTCCACTGCGGTTATATCCTTTCCAGAGAAGACAACAATTGGTATTTTCATTCCTTCAGTTCTAGACCTTTCAATAAATTCAAATCCATCCATGCGAGGCATGTCTAAATCTAAAACAATTAAATCAGGTTTTTCTTTTACTCTTTCTAAAGCGTCTTCACCATTTTTTGCATCTATTGACATATAACCTTCATTATTAAGAATTTTTGTGAGTAGATCCCTAGTATTCTCATCATCATCAACTACAAGAACTTTCTGATCTTTTTCAGTAATATATCTTTTCACAATGTTAAGGAAGAAAGTTCTATCTATAGGTTTTTTCATATAATCATCAGCGCCAAGTGAAGAAGCAAGACTTTCTTCATTGAGCACCGAAGTAATAACTACAGGAACATCTTTAAGGTTTTTATCATTTTTAATCTCTTTTAGAACTGACCAACCATCTCTGCCAGGCATTAAAACATCGAGAAGAATAAGTTTTGGTTTAAATTTTCTTGCTTGATCAACACCTTCATCGCCATCAAAGGCACTATAAACTGTATGACCCTCTTTCCTTATAGCTCTTTTTACAACATCATGCGTTGCTTTATCATCGTCAACTAACAGGATGTACTCATCACCTTCTTTTAATTCTGGATTCTCAATATCTGTTTCCTCATCAACATTTTCTTCTTCTGATTGCTTCGGAACAAAAATTGAGAATGTACTTCCTTTGCCAACTTCACTTGAAACTTCGACACCTCCTCCCATCATTTCTGCAAAATGTTTAGAAATTGACAGACCAAGACCTGTTCCACCATATTTCGCGCTAGTCGATCTCTCAGCTTGAGTGTAAGTGTCAAAAAGTTTCCCTAATTGTTCCTCAGTCATTCCTATACCAGTATCTTTAATATCAAAGTTGATATATTCCTTTCCTTCTATTTCTTTTTGATCAATAACTAATGCAACTTGGCCATTTTCTGTAAATTTAAATGCATTACTTAAAAAGTTAACAATACATTGCCTTAACTTGGTCTCATCACTTGTCATTTCTCCTTTAACATTATTTTTAATGATGAATTCATTATTATTTTTTGTAGCAAGAGGACCAGAAACATCCTTGATGGTTTCTATCATGGTATCAATCGAGAATGGAGTGAAGTACATATCCATTTTTCCTGCCTCAATTTTTGATAAATCAAGAACGTTGTTTATAAGTGATAATAGATGTTTACTTGAGTTGGTAATTCTCTTCAGGTCTGGGATCATGTCATCATTGCCAAGATCTTCACAATCTTCAAGAAGCATTTCACTGTACCCAATGATCGCATTAAGTGGTGTTCTCAACTCATGACTCATATTCGCAAAGAATCTAGATTTTGCACTACTTGCTTCCCTAGCTTCATCTCTAGCAGTAGCCATCTCTTTTGTTTTTAAATCTATAAGTGCATTTACCTCGTCAGACATTCTTGAAAAAGCAATTTCCATCATTTCGACTGAGGCTTCTTCAGCGTTCTCATCTGAAGTCTCTGACACAAGCTTTTTCATATTGGTAATATCTTTTGTGATAAGACTTTTCGCATCACCTTCCAATTTTCCGGCAAGACCACTCATCTTTTTGATAATTACTTCATCTCTTTGTTTTCTTCTCTCAGCTCTATCTTTACGGACCTCATCCATCTCAAGAAGATGATTTCTATATCTGCCTAAAGCATTTGATAATTGTCCAACTTCGTTTGTTTCTGATGATAAAAAGCCTTTATTTTGTGGTATCTGTTTCGTTGTGTCTCCTTTAGTAAGTGCTTCAAGAACTTCGATTGCTTTTGCAATTCTTGAAAAGGCTCCGTCTTGAATCCACCATATTGCCAACACAATTAATATAATTACGGCAAAAGTAAAAATGATTGAATTCAGTGTAGAGTCTCTTAATTCCTTGAGATCATCTGCAACGTTCTTTATCACAAAGAAAAGAGCAGTATTTGGATTTACTGTTGATGCAACAGGTACAGAAGTTAGAGATAAACCTAGAGCCTCAAAGTTTTTGCTATCAAGATTGGTTAAACCATTTTCTAGAATATCAGATTTAATATGATTGAAACTATAATTTGTGACACCTATTGATTCATCTACAGATAATTCATCAGAGTAAACAGCATCAATAATTTGATTGTTCGAGACTATGCCTGTTCGAACGCCCAAATCACTCTCAAAAATTGTCATGGATTGCCTTAAATCTCTTCCAATAATGACCGAGCCTAATAATTCACCTGTGCTGACACCAAATTCGTTACTCATGTAAACTGGAAAGCCAACAATTTGATGTAGATTAGTATTGCCATCAGGCTCTTGGGCAAAAATTACTTCATTTGTTACGCTTAATCTATTTTTTATTTTGCCGAGGAAAGCAGAGACAGAGTCGTCTCGAAGAAAATTAATTTTATTATTAGCATCACAAACATCAATTGAATTTCCGACATCTGCCCAGTCAAATGCGTAAAGACAGGTAAGCTCTGTATTATTTTCGTTATAAATTTTTATGAAACTTATATTTCCTAAATCAACCTCATCAAGAAACATCTCATCGATCATTATAAATAAGTCACTTTCTATTTCTTGATCTAAAGCCTCAATAAGAGGATTTGCATAATCAAAACCCTCAAAGCCAATATCTATAAATAATGGGATTTCAGAGTAGGGGTTCCAATATTGTTGACCCTTTTCTCCAGATGTACCCCAAGAATTTAGGTTTGAGAAACTATTATCAATGGACTGTACCCACGCAGATTCAACGATGCTCGTATACTGACTATTTGCTGATTTGGTTTGTATATTCTGATTCTGAACATTCATGTATAAGAGAATGCCAGCAATAATGACATTGCCGATAAGACCAAATATCAGAATCTGGGTACGAACGAGCATTTTTTTGAATTAATCAGCTAGTTGAAAAGTAAATCTTGCTGTAACACCCTCAACTCTAACTGCTATTCCGTTTAGTACGTATGGTTCATATGCCCATCTTCTAACTGCTCTCATAGAAGCTCTTTCAAATGATCCAGGCTTATCAGTGTCAACAACATAAGGATCAAGCACTTCTCCTTCTGGTGAAACATCAAATTCAACAACAACAAACCCTTCAATTCCACGTCTTAAAGCAGATCTTGGGTAAGCTGCCCCAGGTGCGTAGACTCTTTGAACTTCTACTTCTAAGGTTTGTCCATTAACTGATACAGAACCTTTATCACTTGCAGCGAATGTACTTATAGAAATTGCTAACAATAGTAGAGATAAATATTTCATAAATCGCATTATACATTAAAATCAGTGTTTTTTAAGTGACGTAATTGCAAAAAAATTATAGACTACATAACTCTTTGGGCCTGTAGCTCAGTTGGTTAGAGCAGTGGACTCATAATCCATTGGTCGGAGGTTCGAGTCCTCCCGGGCCCACCATTTAATGGAATTTCCAAGTATGCTAAAAATCTAAATAATCATATTCATCACTTTCAGTGCCTTCATCTAGGATTAAAGCAAAGCTTGGTTGCCAAACCAAAATAGCACCTACAACTGGTTTTTGACTAAAAGGGTGATTCGCAGCCCACCAATCATATTGCTCTACGCCTGCGATATTCAGTGATGATGCAGCCTTTGTTCTAGCAGTAAAGTTCCTCTCGCTATAATTATTTGAAGTTCCATCTTTATAAGTAGTTGAAAGCTCAATGTTTTCTAAATTTTTGAAGACATCTACTGCTTCATTTTGAAACTGAGCAATTTGACCTCTCGCCCTGGTTTCAGCAATCATTTTTGCATTATTGATACTGCCCGCTGATCGATCAATAGCGGATGCTTGTGCATAACTAATGATGTATAGCTCTCCATTTGTATCTGATCCAACCTGAAGACCATATGAGGCAGTAAGAGTTGCTAATCCAGATTTATCTTTCTTATTTGGAATCAATTGTTGATAATCTGATTTTCCTGGCCTTAAGTTAGCTAAAGCTTTGTAATTAGACTCTCCCAATTCATTTGCCCAACGTTTTGTTCTATCAGTCCAAACTGACAAAACGCAGACCTTGTCTTTTTTAATTTGTATTTGAGCATTCTTCATTCCTGCTATCTCAGAATAAGCTAATGTAGTTATAACCTCACCAAAAGCTGTTTGTGATAAAACATTTTCTAATTCTTTCTCTAGTTGAGCTCTATCTTCAGCAATTGCTTCCCTTTCGCCAATCCAGTCGTCTAGTTTACGATTAATGAACTCAAGAAATTTTTGTTCTATTCTCAAATTATTGTAATTTTCTTCTCTCTCATCCAGAGCATCTTGTCTTTTGCCATAGTCAGATACAGGAACACCCGAAGATATCGCCTCCATAGTTCTATCTATGGTTTCTGTTTTTATATCTGCACTGCGAAATTCAGCAAGGGATGTTTTAGCTCTAAGGCCTGCTAGGACAACTGCATTTTGAATCGCATCTATATAGTTTGGATCTTGTGGTTTTGCTGATATGTCAGCCACCCCTTCACCTAGAAAAATCAAACTTCTACCTCTTATATTCTTTCCAACTTTAAAATCTTGGTATGGTGGAATTTTTGGATTCTTTTTAAATGCTTCATCACGTTTAGCTTTATTTTTATTATTAAATGTTTCCAAACAAGATAATCCACCAAGCTCTATAAGCTCTGCTTCAAATCCAACCTCGCTTTCTGAAATCTCTTGACCAATCAAATTAAAATTAATAGCAAAAAAGAAAAATAATATGTGCTGTAATCTTAAGTTATACATTTTAATCACCTTTTTGTTAGCTTATCAGGATCAACCACATAACCGGTAATAGCCGATAGTTTTTGTGTATCTACGACGTCTTCGTAATTAAGGACTGAAAAATTATGTTCTTGCGGAAATATAAAAAATAATCCAGATTTATCTGTCTGTATACCGGATCGATCTTGATAATAAAGAAATACTGGGCTCATTCTAGAAAGCATGGCGGGGAAAATTACAGGTCTAGAACGGAGTCTTTTTGTAGCAGGGAAGTTATCTTTCTCACATAAATCTTCTGCCTGTTCTTTCGTACCTTCAGCTTGAATTGTTCTTGACTGGCAGATGCTATTTAAATCATCTACAGTTAATGGAGAAAAAAATCTTGGATCATTAAACCATCCACCATCATCGTAATAACCAACCCTTAGTGTCGGACGATAATTATGATAGTCATACATTCTGGTCACATCTTTCGCGAACTCTGTATATTCGGTGTCTTTGTAACAGATGGTTATTTCTCCCATTGGCCAAAGTTCATCTACGCATTTGTTACTGACTTTATTTTTGTCTTCCTCTGTCTGTCTTTCTAAAACTCTTTCTTTAAGCATTAATGATTTCTCATCATGAAATATATTACCAGCTGAATTTTCAAGGTATTTAAAAGGTGCATCTCCTATTTCTCCCTTAGAAGGGTCTGTAAAACTAAATGGAAAAATTAATTTGCTATCTGTTGTAGTTTTTCGTGAGACTTCATATCTAACTATGCTTTTTTCAACTTGTTGACGAATTTTTTCAAAATTACGATAACTATCTTTTGATCTCAGATAGAATCGATCCACCTTTCCAGCATTACAAGTTATTTGTGCATGATTAAATGAATTAATTTCGACGGTTACTCCTCTCTGCTTGGTAATATCTGACTTATCTTTTCTGTTTTTCCAATCATAATCAAAAAGATAGTCACTGTTTTCTAATTTATACCTTACTTGCTCGAGCGTGCTAGTGGTATTGTTCCAATCAGTTAGCTCTGGATACTTCCCCCACATATTGTCTAAGCCTAGAGCACGTAACCTGTAACAAATTGGATTTTGTATATTGATTACATCTAAACGATATAAGGGGGTACCAAGCTCTTTATATTTTTCTATCTCATCAGGTTTCATAGCAATTTGTGAGAGTGTATTTAGAACAGTTGACGTAAGATTTTTGTAGTTTTGATTTGTTGTCAAGCTCATTGAACTATATATGAAATATTCATCTTGAATAACTGGACTTCTTTTTGGACTTTGCACTGTGATTTCATAATCAAAAAATGTTGACATGGTCTCAGCTTTTTTTGCTAAGTGTTCCATAGCAGTTACTTCATTATTTTTATTTATCTCTTGCTGTTTTATCTCTGCTCCAAATAGACTGCCTTGAATTTCTACGTTATCACCAATTGCTTTAGCAAAAGATACAAGTTTTCCTTTATTAACAGTGATTTTCATTAGAACCTCTATAATTGGAGGAACTGAAAAATCATCCTCACTTTCTGAGAGAAGTTTAGAATCTTGAATTGTTCCACTAACTAGATTCACCGTTTCATTTTTTGTTAATTCATTATCAAGAGTCGTAAGATTATTTGAAACAAATTCGCCATAGGAAGCTCTTAGTGCATTTCTCTGGGCATCAATGATTGCGGTTGCTTTTGAATCACCAATTCCTTTTACCACTAAAGTGACATCATCACTTAAAATATCAAAGCTGACTGATCCTAAGATCATTAAAAGAAGACATTTTTTTATTGATTGTTGAATATTTTTAATCACACTAATATAAAAAATTTTTACAACATAATCATAACAATTTATTGTCTGTCCACCCAAGCCCCACCATTTTTTTTAAAATTTGTTGTATTTCTTGAAATTTATTAATATTAAACATTTTTTTTGTTGTAAAAA
>ENA-OSEY01000558-OSEY01000558.1-marine-metagenome-genome-assembly--contig:-NODE-558-length-27105-cov-3.604595_pt1 | contig 27105 bp, 29 predicted proteins | sample MGYA00248465_ERZ534230 | MGnify/ENA primary metagenome ERZ534230 (study PRJEB26409, sample SAMN06344110) | marine metagenome | isolation source: Sea water from surface | place: Atlantic Ocean:Southern...
ATACTTTTTTATTATTTTTTAAATCTATTTTTTTTTTTTGTTTTTTTGTTTTTGTTCTTGTTTTTGTAGCACCATTTAATATGCATTTATTTTTGGATAAATAATTTCCTTCAAATTTTGCATCATTTATAGCCTTCTCAAGCATACTATAAGTTTCAACTTTTGATGGAAAATGAACTCTGTATTTTTCATTCTGATCTTTAGTTATTAAAATTTTCACTGTTTGTTTTATTGAACCTATAGCCGCACCAACTGCACCCGCTACTTGGAAATTTTCTGGGGTAATATTTTTTGTATTTAATAATGATGCTATTTTTGGATAGTAAGAAGCGGCAGAAGACCTATTGATATTATAGGTGTATTTAACTTTAAATTTATTTTTGCTAATTTTTCTTTTTGACCAAAAACATATTTACAGAACAAATTATTATTTAAAAAATTATTCTCAGAATTATTAAATATTTTTTTTGTAGTAAAATTAAATATAGAAATTGCACTTTGCTCAAAAAGTTTACTTAAAACTGCTTTTGCGAATTGTTCTTTTGAATTAAAAATAAATTCTCCTGATTTGTTTTTTCTTTTCGAAATTATTAATGCGCCCAAATTTGCAGCTTTTGTGTTGAAGGCATTATAAATTCCTAATACGTGCACCGCATCAGTTGGGGTGAAACTGGAAACTTCAACTAAATTATATTTTATTAATCGGTAAACTGCACCATAACTAGCTTGATTTGGTGCAATTTCACTTAAAGAAGAAACTTCGTTGATGTGAAGTTTTTCAAAAGTAATTTTTTCAATTTTGCTTAGCCAATTTAAGTTTTTAGAAATATTTTTTTTCCATAGAAAGATACAATCTGTATGACTATAAAAAGGGAATTTAGATTGTTTTTTTAAAATACTTAAAACTGAAGGAAATCTCTCAGATATAATAGATAATGGAACAACTCTTTTGGGGCCAAGATTAATATCTAAATTAGAATTTTTTTCTTCAAACAGAATTTCACTATCTCCACCTAAACCCTGAGTTGAAATAGAAATAGCTTCAACCATAGTGTCCCATACACCTATTCTAGCTCCTTGTTTTGAAACTTCAGGATACCCTGAGTTCAATAGAGATATATCCGTAGAAGTTCCACCAATATCAACAATAATCGCATTCTTTTTCCCTGTTAGCCAAGCAGCGCCAATACATGATGCTGCTGGTCCTGACATGGTTGTATCTATAGGTCTGTATCTTGCAGTCTTTGAATCTATAAGAGATCCATCACCTTTCACGACCATTATTTTTGCTGTTATCTTTTTTTCTTTTAAGATTAACTCAATATTATTTAGTAAATCAGAAATTATATGAGTTAAGCTTGCATTAAGAGCACATGTTATTGCTCTCTTTGGACCATTTAGCTCGTATGAAAGCTCGTGACTGCAAGTTATAGGTAATTTAATTTTATTTTTATTTATTAAAAACTCTTTTGTTCTATTTTCATGATCGGGATTTCTAGTTGAAAATTGACTTGCAATGGCGATACTCTCAAATTTACTTTTGTTGATTTCAACAAACTTTTTTATACTTTTAAAATCTAATTTTTCTTTTTCATTGCCTTCAGCATCGTGACCTCCTTTTATTAGGCACATATTTCCATTATTGCAGGCATCAACTAGAGGTTGATTTTCAAATATTGATTTATCAAAGCCAATAAGAATTAAACCTACTCTACATCCGTTGGAATTTATAAGAGAGTTGGTTGCAAGAGTAGATGAAACAATTATTTGTTTAATATTTTTTTTATCTCTTATTGGTAGATCTTTTAAAGTTACATTAAGTGATTTTTTTATGCCTTGAGATAAGTCAAAATTAGTTGTAAGGGCTTTGCCTGAAGAAATAATTTTTTTCGTTTCAGTGTTAAAAACAACTGAATCCGTAAATGTACCTCCAGCATCAAAACCTAAAATTAGTGACATATTAAGTTCATTTACTAAAATTTTCTCTCTAGGAAATTTGCTATAATATTCCCAAATAATATACCTTGGTGATCAAATTTTTTTAATTCTGTTACTCCTTTAAGATATTCAACTTCACCTATTCCTTCTCTTCTTAGGTTTAATAAATCTAAAGTGTATTTTTTTGAAAACTCAGGATGACCTTGAATTGTAAAGACAATATCTTCTAAAGCAAGTGAATAGTATTTACAAAAATCATTACCTGCTAAATGATCTACACACTTTGGAATTTCAACAACTTGATCTTGATGGAAAGAAATTAGATTTGTGTAGCTTAAATTATTAGGAAGCCATGGTTTGTTTTTGAAAAAATTTATTTTTTTTATACCAGCTCCCCATCCATATATAGATTTTTCAATTAAACCATTTAATGCTTGAATTATAATTTGGTGACCAAAACAGATACCAACAAGTTGCTTTTTTTTACTTATAATTTGGTTAATTAGTCTAATCGTTTTAACAATCCAAGAAAAATTTTCGTATACACCAAATGAACTCCCAGTAATTATGAAACCATCAAAATCATTTATACTGTGAGGAAATTCACTTTCATACAATCTGTAAGAAGATACATTCCAGTTTCTTGTTTTATACTTTAGAAAGTTTTTAAATAAATCTGAATATGGAGGGTATTTATCTTTTAAAGCTGGGTTTATATAACCAGCTTCTAGTATACATAATTTGAACATCTTAATACATAACCAAAACTTATCAATTAGCCTATTTTTTTTAAAACCCAAATCCTTATGTAAGAAGCTAGATTATTATAATCTTTTGGTTTTTCATTATCAATTTTTAAAACTAACTTGCTTAATGAAACATCCTGCTCATTAGCTTTTAGTTTAAGAGCATCCCAAAATTCAGGTTCTAATGAAATGGATGTTCTATGATTGCCTATAGTAAAAGATTTTTTTATTAAGCTCACAAAATATAACCTTATCTAATTTTAACAAATTTTGCTACAATTTCTAAATGATTTGTATATGGAAATTGATCTATGGGCTTTATCCAATCTATCATAAAGTCATTACTAAGGAGAACTTTTGCATCTCTTTCAAAAGTTTTAAAGTTACAAGATACATATACTACAATATTTACATCTGATTTGACTATTTCATTAATTTGATTCTTTGCACCTTTGAATGGTGGATTTAAAACAATGGAATCAACTTCATTTAGTAGTTTTTTCTCTATAGGTCTTTTTAGTAAATCTTGATGTATTATTTCATACTTATGTTTAGATGCATTAAATTTTAATCCTTTATTTAATCCTTCTAATGCGGCTTTATTTGAGTCAACGCATATTATTGTTGTAATTTGATTTATCGGTATAGAAATAGTACCACTTCCACAAAACAAATCTATAACCTTAGTTGATCCTGTAACAGCTGACAGAACATATTTAATTATATTTCTTTCTCCAGATTTAGTTGCTTGTAAAAATCCTCCTGGTTGCGGAAAAGAGTATAATTGGATACCATTCAATTTACCCAAATCATTTTTATGTTCATTGTTAAAAGGAAATATTGATAAATGACTATTTTGTTTAAAGCTGACTCTTATTACGTTGATGGAAATCAAAAAGTTTAATAGTTCATCAATATAAAAAACTTCTTCTTTTGAAAAGCTATGAAGATTAAATAATACATCACAACCTTTCTGCAACAAATTAATTTGAATTTTAAATTTAAAATTTTTTTTGATAATAAAATTTGATAATTTACTTTGGAAACTTTGAAAAATTTTTAATAAGCTTCTATTAAGAGTTTTACACTCATTTAGTTCTACAATTTGATTTTCAAAAATTGATATGAATCCGATTTTAAATACACCATTTTTAATCTCAGCAGAAAAACTTGCACGCTGTCGCGAATAATTATTAGATTGGAATATTGGAAGTACTTGAAATTTTATTTTTAGCTTTTTGTTGAAATCATTCAGATCCATCAACTTGTAATTTTGCAGCCACAATTCATTTACATGCCTAAAATCGCATCCACCACATATTAGAAATTTTTTACAGTCTTGTTTTTTTCTATTTTGATCAGAAGTTAGAACCTTTGAAATCCTAAAAAACATTTTCTCATTAATAATTTTTATTGGCTTAGCTAAAATAATTTCGCCAGCTAGTGTTCCAGGAACTATTAAAACAATTTTTTTTTTAATTATTTTGTTGATCAATAAATTAGACGCTACACCGTAACCTTGATCATTGAGATGGGTAATTTTAAGTCTATAATTTTTTTTTATAATTTCATCATATTTATTTGTATTCATTAAACTAATTTAATCTACTTAGACTCATATTAGCTACTTCAATTAAACTTTCCTTAATATTTGAGTTTTCAAATATTGATAATGCATTAATTGCTTTTTCAGCATGTAAACTTGCTAATTCATATGTTTTCTTAATTCCTTGATGCTTATTAATTAATGCTTTTGCTTTGGAAAAATCACTTGCTGTCTGTTTTTGTTCAACTATAACCCTTTTCCAGAAATTCTTTTCTTCTGTTTTGCTGTTTTCCCAAGATATTATAATAGGATAACTGATTTTACCGTCTTTGAAGTCATCTCCAATTGATTTATCAAAGTTTTTATTTTCAGATTGATAATCTAATGCATCATCAACTAATTGATAAGATATACCTAACTCTTTTCCAAACTTCTCCAATGCTGTAATTTCATCAGAATCATTTGTAGAAATTATTGCTCCTGATTTACACGCTGCGGAAAAAAGTTCAGCAGTTTTTCCTTTGATTATATTTATATAGTCAGTCTTTGATATGTTAATATTATTTTGAAAAATTAACTGTTTCATTTCACCTTCTGAAATCTTACATGATGCTTTTGAAAGTGTTTTCAAAACTTCTAAAGAGTTGGTGTCAACCATAAGTTCAAATGCTCTGCTAAACAAAAAATCACCCACTAAAATAGAGGGCTCATTCCCCCATACTTCATTGGCTGTTTTCTTGTTTCGTCTTTTATTTGACTTATCTACAACATCGTCGTGTAGCAGCGTAGCAGTGTGGATCAATTCCACTGCTGCAGCTAAGCAAACATCTTTATCAGGTCCATTATAATTTAATAGTCTTGCTGAAGACAACGCAAGTAATGGCCTTAACCTTTTTCCCCCAGAAGCAAGTATATACTCAGCTATCTCAGAAATTAAAGGTATTGATGAATCCATTTTTTTTAAAATAAGCTCATTAACTTTCAATAGCCTTTCAGAAAATATTGATGTTATTTTTTCCATAAAAATTTTTAAAAAGTATTTATTAATAGAATATTGTATATAATTGTTTTTAATATATATACATTTAATGTAATTTTTATAATCAAAACCGTAAGACACTTACTATAATAAAATGTAAAGACTAAAAAATGAAAAAAATTTTTAATTTTATTTTGAAACTTTTTGGCAAAGGTAAACCAATTGTTCCTGTTTTAAGATTCGAGGGTATTATTGGCACTGGTGGTGGTATAGGCAAGGGTAAAATTAATGCTGAAAATCTAGAACCAAATATAAAAAAAGCATTCTCTGAGAGCAATCCAAGTGCTGTAGCTATAATAATAAATTCCCCGGGTGGTTCGCCAGTTCAGTCCTCTCTAATTTATCAAAGAGTTAGGTATCTCGCTGATAAAAAAGATGTACCAGTTATGGTGTTTATAGAAGATGTTGCAGCATCTGGAGGTTACTGGCTTTCATGCATAGGAGATGAAATCTTTGCAGACAAATCTTCAATTGTTGGTTCAATTGGAGTAATTTCTGCTTCATTTGGTTTTACAGAAGCAATTAATAAATTAGGGGTTGAAAGACGGGTATATACGACTGGCAAATCAAAAGGGTCACTAGATCCATTTAAACCTGAAAAGAAAGAAGACGTGCAAATGCTTAAAAATATTATGAATGATACGCAAAAAGCATTTGTTGATCTTGTAAGTAAGAGAAGAGGAAATAAGTTATCAGATGATAACACCATTTTTACAGGTGCTTTTTGGTCAGGTGAAGAGGCAAAGAAACTAGGTTTAATTGATGAAATTGGTGAGATAAGAACAGTTCTAAGAGAGAGATTTGGGCCAAAAGTAAAATTGAAATTTATTACAAAGAAAAAAGGCTTTTTATCTGGTATTTTGCAAAGTGCATTTAATCCTCTCATAAGCAAAATATTTGATGAAATTGATAATAAAGCTTATTGGAATCGGTTTGGGCTTTAAATGCTTTCAATTCAAAAAATATTGGTTTTAGTAGCAATTTTATGGATTGTTTGGACAATATTTAAATTTTTTGATCGTCGAAATAGTAATTTAAAAGACACTAAAAAAAACATAAAATGCGCAGAATGTGGAAATTGGATTGATGGTGAAAGATGCCAAAATATTGATTGCCAAAACAGTTAGTAAGTTATTTAAAATATAAAATATTTCTTAATTTTAATTATGTCTTCAAGAGAAAAAACCAAAATAGATTTTCAGTCAATAATTCTTAATCTGCAAAGTTATTGGGCAAATCAAGGATGTGTAATATTACAACCATATGATAAAGAAGTTGGTGCAGGAACATTTCATCCAGCTACAACTCTAAGAAGCCTTGGACCAGAACAGAAATGGAATGTTGCTTATGTTCAACCATCTAGAAGACCAACAGATGGAAGATACGGATTAAATCCTAATAGGGTTCAACATTATTATCAATTTCAGACCATACTTAAGCCTTCACCAGAAAATAGCCAAGATTTATTTTTGGGAAGTTTAGAGGCAATCGGTTTAAATATAAATGAGCATGATATTAGATTTGTTGAGGATGATTGGGAAAGTCCTACTTTAGGTGCGTGGGGACTTGGATGGGAAGTTTGGTGTGATGGCATGGAAATATCTCAATTTACATATTTCCAGCAAGTTGGTGGTATTGAATGTTCACCAATCCCATTAGAACTTACATACGGTTTAGAGAGATTAGCTATGTTTATACAAAATATTGAAAATATTTTTGATATTGAGTGGGTCAGCAATAGTAATAATACTGTTTATTACAAAGATATATTTTTAAGAAATGAAAAAGAATTTTCAGAATACAATTTTGATAGGGCAGATATCAATTCTCTTTATACACAATTTGAAATAGCCCAGAATGAATGTAAAAATTTGCTTAACAATGATACTCCTCTGCCTTTGCCAGCCTATGACGAATGTTTAAAGTCAAGTCATATATTCAATCTTTTAGACGCTAGAGGTGCAATTTCTGTTTCTGAGAGGCAAGGCTTTATCCTTAAAATAAGGGATTTAGCTAGGGGTTGTTGTGAAGCTTATATGAAGTCTTTTGAGGATTAAAATTTTGTCTGATTTGTTCATAGAATTCTATTCAGAAGAAATTCCTTCCAGGATGCAAGAACCCTCATCAAAAAGTTTGAAAGAGGGTTTATTTAAAGCCCTAAATGAAAATAGATTTAGTTTTGGAGTTTCTAAAGAATATTTTGGCCCTAAAAGGATTTCAATTAACATTAAAAACGTTTCACCTAAACAGCTCGATGTGGTTGAAGAAAAAAGAGGCCCTAGAGCGGATGCAAATGATAAAGCAATTGATGGATTTGCAAAATCTTTAGGCGTATCTAGAAATGAATTAAAGCTTAAAAAAACACCTAAAGGTGATTTTCTATTCTACCTAAATAATAAGAAAGGTAAAACTTTAGATGAAGAAATTCCAAAAATAATTATTAATATATTAAAAAATTTTCCTTGGCTAAAATCTCAAAAATGGGGAAGTGGTTCACTTAGATGGGTAAGACCTCTTAAAAGTGTTTGTGTTTTGTATAATAACAAAAGTATTAAATTTGAGATTAGCAACAATGATCAGATAATTGAAAACGGAAATTTTTCATATGGACATAGTTTTGTAAGAAAGAAAAAAATCTTTTTTAAGAATCAAAATGAATATGAGAAAAAACTAAAAGCTAACTATGTCCTAGTAGATCCAATTTTAAAAAGAGCTAAAATTCTTGAACAATTTAAAAAGATTTCAAAAAAAAATAACTTTTTTTTAATAAATGATAAACATACTTTAGATGAAGTTTGTGGTTTGGTTGAGTGGCCAAACTCTTTGGTGGGAAAGATTGATGAATCTTTCATGTCCTTACCAAGAGAAGTTTTAATGACCGTAATGAAAGTACATCAAAAATATTTTGCTGTTGAGGACGCATCTCATTTAATTCAACCTTACTTTGTATTTGTTTCAAATATGCCAACAAAAACTTCTAGGGATAAAAACATAATATTAGGGAATGAAAAAGTTCTTAGATCAAGGTTACAAGATGCAAAATTTTTTTGGGAAAGTGACAGATCAAAAACGTTTTCTAGCATGCTTGAAGACTTGAAGAAAGTTTCATACTTTGAAGGATTGGGTTCTTTGTACGATAAATCTAAAAGAATTGAAAAAATATCAGATTTTATCTCAAAAGAAATAAATATAAGTAACGTAAAACCTATTAAAAGAGCTGCACTTTTGTGTAAGGTTGATTTGCTAACAGGAATGGTTGGTGAATTTCCTGAACTACAAGGAATTATGGGTGGTTACTATTCATCTAATGAAGGCAAAGATGTTTCAGATTTAATTAGATCGCATTATTTACCTAAAGGAAGTTCTGGAGAGGTATCAACAAACACCGGTGTAAATATTATTTCTTTATCTGATAAAATTGATCATTTGGTTGGATTTTTTATTATAGGTAAATTGCCTTCTGGCAGCAAAGATCCATTTGGCTTAAGAAGATCAGCATTAAGTATTATACGGGTTTTGATAGAGGGAAATATATTAATAAATTTAGATAGTTTAATTGAATTCACTTCTAAACAAATTAATAAAAAAAATATTGATAAACAAAAAATTAAATCTTTTATTATTGACCGATACAAAGTTTTACTTAGAGAGAAAAATATAAAATATGATGTAATCAATTGTTTAGTAGATAATGATCTTACATTTTTATCCAAAACAAATGAAAGACTAGTTATATTAAATAACTTTTTAGATACTAAAGAAGGTAATGAACTTAAATTACTTTGGCAAAGAGTATCAAATATTCTCCATATAGAAGAAAAACAAAACAAGAAAATAGAAGTTTTGAATACTAAAATGCAAAGTGAATACGTAAGGGAGGAAGTAAATATTTTAAATGCAATTAATAATATTGAAAAAACGCATGATTATTTAAAAATGCTAAGTCAAAGATCGTCATTAAAAGATATAACTTTTGAGTTTTTTGAAAATTTAAAAATCAATGATAGTGATCCATTAATTAAAAATAGAAGACTTTCAATCTTAGCTTTGCTTAGAGAAAAATTATTAGACATTGGAGATCTTCGTAAACTTGAGGGAAGTTAAGAAATTAAAAAAAATTTAATAAAAAAAATAATTAATTTATTTTTAATTAATTATTAATTTTGATAACTTCAGTCCCAAACATAGGAGTTTATAGAATTGTGGAAAAATTAGTTTATTACTTTGGTGACAGACAAACTGAAGGCAAAGCTGAAATGAGGGACTTATTAGGTGGTAAGGGAGCTAATCTTGCTGAGATGTGTAATCTGGGACTGCCAGTGCCACATGGTTTTACAATTTCTACAGAAGTCTGCACTTATTATTATAACAACAATAAATCACTACCTGAAAAACTTAAATTAGAAATCAAAAAAAATATAAAAAAAATCGAAAATTTTACTAAAATGAAATTTGGTAGTAATTCTAATCCTCTCTTGTTATCTGTGAGATCTGGCTCAAGGGCCTCTATGCCAGGTATGATGGATACGATTTTGAATCTTGGCCTTAACAATGAAGCTGTCAATGGACTTGCTCAAAGTACAAAAAATGAAAGATTTGCATTTGACAGTTATAGAAGGTTTATTCAAATGTATTCAGATGTTGTGCTTGAAATTGATAATTCCTTATTTGAGGATGCGCTAGAGGACATAAAAATTGAAAATGGATACTCTGAAGATACCGAGCTTACACCTCAAAATTTAAAAGACCTGACAGAAACATATAAAAAAATAGTTTTAAATGAATTAAATCGTCCATTCCCCCAAGATCCATCTGAGCAACTATGGGGAGCAATAAGTGCAGTTTTCTCCAGTTGGATGAATAATCGTGCGATTACATACAGAAAATTAAATAATTTACCTTCAAGTTGGGGTACTGCTGTAAATATTCAATCCATGGTATTTGGAAATATGGGTGAAGATTGTGCAACTGGTGTTGCTTTTACAAGGAACCCAAATAATGGGGAAAATATTTTTTATGGCGAATATTTGATTAACGCTCAAGGTGAAGACGTTGTAGCCGGAATTAGAACACCATACCCATTGTCAAAAGATACAGAAGATGATTTCACTGCTGATAAAAGTTTAGAAGTAAAAATGCCAAAAATCTATGATGAACTTTTGGAATGTCGATCAGTTCTAGAAAAACATTACGGTGATATGCAAGACATTGAGTTTACCGTTCAAGATAATAAGCTGTTTTTGCTCCAAACTAGAAATGGTAAAAGAACTGCAGAGGCAGCAATCAAAATTGCTGTTGATATGGTTCATGAAGGAAAAATTAATACTAATGATGCATTAATAAGAGTAGAACCAGAAAGTTTAAATCAACTTCTCCATCCAACTTTGGATAATAACGCAAAGTCTGATTTCCTGATTAGAGGAATGCCAGCATCACCAGGTGCTGTATCTGGTAAAATTGTCCTTGAATCAGATGATGCTGTCAAATTATCTGCTGCCGGTGAGAGTGTTATACTTGTAAGATTAGAAACTAGTCCAGAAGATATCGCAGGCATGCATGCTGCAAGTGGAATCCTTACTTCAAGAGGCGGAATGACAAGTCATGCTGCTGTTGTTGCAAGAGGGATGGGAAGAGCATGCATAACAGGTGCGAATGAATTAAGAATAGACTTTGAAAATAAAATTATATTTTTTGGTGACAAAAAAATAAAGTCTGGAGCAGAAATTACAATCGATGGTTCTTCAGGTAATGTTTATCTCGGCCAAGTCCCAACAGTATACCCTGAAATGTCTGAAAGTTTTGTAACTTTGATGAAGTGGGCTGATAAATTGAGAAGATTAAAAGTTAGGACAAATGCTGAAACACCAAATGATGCTAAAACGGCAATTAAGTTTGGTGCAGAAGGTATTGGCTTGTGCAGAACTGAGCATATGTTTTTTGATGAAAATAGAATTAATGTTATGAGGCAAATGATATTAGCAGAAGACAGTAATGAACGGGAAAATGCACTTGATAAGCTTTTACCAATGCAAAGAAAAGATTTTGAGGACCTTTTTTTAATAATGAAAGGCCTTCCAGTCACAATTAGATTACTTGACCCACCTCTACATGAATTTTTGCCTAATAATGAGAAAGATATGATTTCGCTTTCTTCAACAACAGGAATAAGTTTAGAGAAAATTAAAGAACAGTCACTCAAATTGCATGAGGCCAATCCGATGCTTGGTCACAGAGGGTGTAGGCTGGCTGTAAGTTACCCCGAAATATGTGAAATGCAATCAAAGGCAATATTTGAAGCGGCTGTTAATATTCAAAAAAAAATAAATCAAAAAGTTAATGTAGAAATAATGATACCACTTGCGTCAACTTCAAAAGAAATTGATGTATGCAAGGAAATAATAGATAAAGTAGCCTCTACAATCACAATAAAAATGAAAGAAAAAATTGATTATTTAGTAGGTACTATGATTGAATTGCCTAGAGCAGCGCTCTGTGCAGATCAATTGGCTTCATCTGCTGATTTTTTTAGTTTTGGAACAAATGACTTAACACAAACAACTTTTGGTATAAGTAGAGATGATATAGGAAATTTTTTAAATAAGTATCTAGAAGATGGTATTTTTCAAAATGACCCTTTTATTTCAATAGATAAAGAGGCTGTTGGTTCATTGTTAAAAATTGGAATTAAAAAGGGAAAAGAAACAAACAAATTCTTAAAATTAGGTGTTTGTGGTGAACATGGTGGTGACCCAAATTCAATAGATTTTTTTGAAGAAATAGGATTAGATTATATCTCTGCTTCACCTTTTCGGATACCTATAGCAAGGCTAGCTGCAGCACAATCTATAATAAAAAAGAAAAATTAGATTCCCAATTTGCCAAATTTTTTATTAAATCTTGCAACCTGTCCACCAGAGTCCACTATTCGATGTTGTCCAGTCCAAGCAGGGTGTGTCTTAGGGTCAATATCAAGTTTTAAATGATGACCCTCTTTACCTAAAGTAGATCTTGTTTTGTATTTGCTACCATCGGTCATTTCAATTGTGATCTCATGATAGTCAGGATGAATATCTTTTTTCATAGTAATCCTTTAAATTTTTAACCTAAATACAACGTATACTTTTTTTTAGCAAGTATATTTTATTTTTAATCAACAATCCTTTGCGTTAATTTTAACTCTATTCTTCTGTTTTTACTATTTTTCTGCTCTTGACTTAAATCAGTATCAAGATTTTGTAATGGCTGAAACTCACCGTAACCTGTTGCGGACAGTCTTTGCGGATCAATTCCCTGATCAATTAAAAATCTTACTACTGATAGAGCTCTCTCTGTAGATAAATCCCAATTATCTTTAAATCTTCCTGCAGTAATGGGAATACTATCAGTATGGCCTTCAACTTGAAGTACCCAATTAATATCTTGCGGTATGGTTTCTGCTATTTCATCTAAGGTTAAATATAATTTTTTTAATTGCTCATTGCCACTAAACTCAAGATTGGCGGAGCCTTTTTCAAACAAAACCTCTGACTGAAATACAAATCTATCTCCTACAATGCGGATTTCATCTCTAGTTTCCAGTAATTCACTCAATCGCCCAAAAAATTCAGATCTAAATTTTTGTAATTCTTTTACCCTTGATGCCAAAGCAGAATTAAGTTCTTTACCTAAATTGGCTGTCTCGATTTTCTTCTTCTGATCTTCAACTTTTTGTTTTTCAAATAAAGCTTGTAATTGGCTAAGTTTTAAATTCACTTCTGATAATGCTGTTCTTAAGAGATTTATTTGAGATCTTAATTTAATAATTTCTTCTGAACTTTTTGCGTTTTTAGTTTGTTCTAAAATTGCTTTATCTTTCAAGGAAGCAATCTTTTCTTCAAGAGTTTTTGAATAATCTCTTTCTTGAAGCAAATCAGCATTAATTTCTTTATTGTTTGAAATAATATTTTCTATTTCAATTTGTAAATTACTTTTCAACTTTTCAAGTTTTAAAATATCGTCAATTTTAACAGCTAATTCGTTTCTGCTTAAATTTAATTGATTTTCTAATTCCCCTAACCTGTTTTCATAATTTGAAATTTCTTTCTGATTTCTATCTTTTTCTGCATTGAGTTCATTGTTTCTAACTTCAAGAATTTGACTTTTATTAGTTAGCTCTTGTTTAATATTATCTATTTCTTTTTCTTTTTCCTTTAAAGAAATTTCTAGTGAAGAAATTAATTGTGAAAGTGCATCATTTTCATTTTTTTTAATAGTTATTTCATTGTTAGCGTTTTCTAATTTTATATTAATAATGTTAATTTGATTTTTTAAATCTGAGTTTTGATCTTTTTCGATTTGAAGTAAATTATACAAACTATTAATCTCTTTATTTAAATCAAATAATGCTTCATCTTGCCCACTTACAATTTGATTAAGATAAAATTGCGCTATACTAAAAATCATCAATACAAATATTACAACCATTAACAAGGCTGCTAATGCATCAACAAAACCTGGCCATGTAAGGTTATCATTTTTAATATTACGAATGCGGGACAAAGACATTTAGTCAGCTCTAAGCTTTATATTTTTATTAGATGATTGCTGTACCTTTGTTTTTTTGATTGAAGTTCCCAATGCTCTTGTTTCACTTTTTATTATATCAACTTGAGATGAGTAGTGATTTCTTGCTTCTTCAGAAAGACTTTGTAATTGGGCCTCAATAACAGGTAATTTTTTTTGAATTGAATTATCGTTTTCTATTTGATCTGCCAACCTTCTTAATTGTGTGTTTAATTCTGTTATTTGGTTTAGTAATCTTGATCTATCTGCTTCTATATTTGTTAGAGCTGATGCTAATTCTGATAAGTGTTGAGCAGCACCTTCACTTAAACTATCAGAGTAACTTATATTATCAGCTAGAGGATTTTGATTATTGTTATTTGATATTTTTACAGAAGATGAAAGCCAATTTTCCAAATCCTGGTAAAATCTTCCAGATGCTTGTCCTAATTGAAGATCCAAAAAACCTAAAATAAGAGAGCCTGCTAAACCAAATAAAGAAGAAGAAAATGCTGTTGACATTCCTTCTAAAGGGGTTTCTAGACCCTCTTGTAAACTTGAAAAAATTAAACTTGTATCTTGATTGCCAAAATTAAGTCCACTTATTACATTGCTCACAGAACCTACTGTACCAATTAATCCCCAGAATGTTCCCAAAAGGCCTAAAAATATTAAAAGTCCAATAAGATATCTTGATATTTCTCTACTCTCATCTAAACGACCGGCAACTCCATCTAACACAGATCTTAATGCTGCTGCTGAAATGGAAAAGTTTTTTAAGTTTGACTCTTTACCAAGCATATGAGCCAAGGGGGCCATTAAAATAGGATCTGTAAGCGTTCTATTTTGGTCTTTAAGACTCTCGATCCAATTTTTTTCTGGTACAAGTTTTATTGTTTGTCTGCATAAGAAAATTATTCCAATAAAAAGGACACTTAAAATTAAGCCATTAATAGCAATGTTAGCTTGAAAAGCTCCAATTAATGGTTTGTTCAAAACAACTACAATTGCAGAAACAATAAAAATAAATATTAGCATTCTAAACAAGTATTTTCTTGGATCAGTCATAATAACACCAGGTAAATTTATATATTTCAAAAGTGTCAGGAATAAGATGGTACATTCTATTTAGAATTATGTAATTTTAAAACCTTAATTAAATTACTATAAATTGAAGGATTGCCTGCACAAATATCTTTTTTGAAAGTATTGTTTTCAGACATTTCAAAGTCAGTACAAAAACCGCCAGCCTCTTTTATTAGTAAAATACCAGCTAAATCCTCAAACATGTGAGTTGTATTCAAACATGCATCAATTCTACCCGATGCACCCAAGCTAAGTCCAATGATGGGCAGCCTGAAATTCTTATGCTTGCACCTTCTAATTTTAATTTTTGAATCATTTCAAAAAAGATTTCTTCAGAATTTAGAGAAATCAGAGATTTATTAAGTAAACTTCTTCCTGATACTCTAATTCTTCTCTCGTTTAAATAAGCACCTTTTCCTAGTTCACTGAAAAACAGCTCTTTTCTCAAAGGGTCATAGATGCAACCAGATGATAGTTTCCCATTATTGTAAGATGCGATTGAAATTGCTACATGTGGGATTCCGTGTAAAAAGTTTTCTTTGCCAGATAGTACATTAATTATCCACGCATCTGTTTGATTTTCAATTTTGCTCGGGTTAATATGCCAATCAGGTCTTGCTTTTAACAAACTCTGCCTTATATTTTTTTCCACATTTAAAATCGCATTGTTATAAAACTTAGAGATGTCCTTTTTTGTTACTTGAAGGTTTTCAATTTCTAAAAAATCCCTAAGCAGTTTTTTCCCAGCAAATACACAAGCATTTGAGGTGACATTTATTATTGGCGATCTTCCTTGATAAGGTTGCATTGTAAATTATTCCTTTGATCTTTCCACATATGATCTATCTTCTGTTTTAATGACAACTTTTGTTCCTGTTTCAATATGTGGTGGTACTAGGATCCTTATCCCATTTTTAATTTTTGCGGGCTTATAAGATGAGGAGGCTGTTTGTCCCTTTACAACAGCATCTGCTTCTAGAATCTCAACAATAATAGTATCAGGAAGATCAACTGATATTACTTCATCATTGAAAGAATTTAAAATTACTTCCATACCATCTTCTAGTAATTCAGATTTTTCTCCAATTAATTCTTTTAATAGAAACTTTTGTTCAAATGAAATTGCATCCATGAAAACTAATTTATCACCATCTTCATATAAATAAGTTGCTTTTTTCTCTTCTAAAATAACCCTTTCAACTGTTTCAGAAGATCTAAATCTTTCATTTAATTTAGTATTGTCTCTAAGATTTTTTAACTCAACCTGTGCGAAAGCCCCGCCTTTTCCTGGTTTTACATGTGAAGTTTTGACTGCTACCCATAATGCTCCTTTATGTTCAATGACGTTGCCTTGTTTAATAGCATTTCCATTTATCTTCATCTTAAAATTCCATTTTGATTTAACTTTTTATTTTGAATGTAATGAGTTAAATTTTAATTAATATCAATAGTAAAATGTATTTATTTTAATTTCTTCGTTGACACTTGTATTTCTAAATAGCAAGCTTGTGGATCATTAGAAAAATTTTAAAATGGAACAAATTAAATTAGAAATTCAGAAACTATATAAAGCTTTAGACAAGCTTGAAACTAGATGCGATAAAATTAAGAATTTGAAAGTGGATCAAAATGCTGAAGATAATTCAGATATAAAAAAAGAATTTTTAAATTTAAGAAATAAAGTTACTAGATTAATTGATGAATTTAAATAGACAAGAGTATGGGTAAAGAACAAACAAGTGTTGTTGAAATTAGTGTTAATAACCAGATTTACAAAATATCTTGTGAAGAAGGTCAAGAAGAACATATTCAAAATTTAGCAAAATTTATAAATAATGAGTTAGAGAAATTAGTTTCTTCTGTTGGCCAAATAGGAGAAGCAAGACTTCTTTTAATGACATGTTTAATTATTGCAGACAAACTCAAAGATGAAAGTTCTTTATCTAAAAGCCTTGACCATGACTTTTTGCTTGAAGCACTCCAAAAAATTACTCATAGAGTTGAAACAGTTGCAGATAAAATCAATTAAACTATAATAGATTAAGCAGTGGCTCAATTGTTTGACAGGCAAAACACCTCTGGGGCCAATATTTTTCCTTAGGGAACTGCCTCTGATCAAGCTCAGGCTTTTTTATTGTGGTGCCCACCTGTATTTTCAGGCCACATAGGATTTTAAGACCATCGGCAATTTGGCTACTGCACAAATTTTTTAATTATTTTATGTCAATTATTGCCTCTTCAAAATCAGAATTAAGAAAATTTTTTCTATCAAAAAGAAATAAAGTAACTAAAAAATATTCAAATTATGTTTCTTTGGAGATTACAAATTATGCTGAAGAAATAATTAATACATTTGCATTATCAAATATTGCTGGGTTTTACCCATTTAGAAATGAGATTAATACACTTCCTTTATTAAAAAAATTACACTCCTTTGGTTCATTAATTTGTCTTCCAGTTACGCCTTTGGATAACACTCATTTAAGTTTCAGAAAATGGAATATTGATACAAAATTGACTATTGGCAAATATGGTATACTAGAACCTCCAGAATATTGTGAAGAAACATTACCTAACTTATTATTAGTGCCTTTGCTTGCTTATGATGTTTTTGGAAATAGAATTGGTTATGGAGGTGGTTTTTATGATAAAACTCTTCAATACCTTCATTCAAAGAATAATAAGATTATTAGTATTGGAGTTGCTTTCAAGTTTCAGGAATGCAATTATATACCTTCAGAAAAACATGATATTAAACTAAACGCTATACTAAACGAAGACGGCCTAAAATTAATTAAAAACAAATAAATAGAGAATATTTTGAAAATACTTTTTTTAGGAGATATTGTTGGTAGAGAAGCAAGAAAAACAGTCTTGTCAGGGTTGCCTAAATTAAAAAATAAATATGAAGCTGATATCATAATAATAAATATTGAAAATGCTGCTGGGGGAAGGGGAGTAACGCCTAAAATTGCAGAACAGTTTTTTGATGCTGGAGTTGATATTCTTACGACAGGAAATCATGTTTGGGATCAAAGAGAGATTATAAAATATATTACTGATTCAAATTCATTATTAAGGCCTATTAATATGCCTGAAGGAACTCCTGGATTAGGTAAAACAAGTTTAGTTCTAGATGATGGAAGAATTATTTTAATTATTAATGCTATGTGTAATTTATTCATGCCTAAAAATGACTTTGTTTTTAGATCAATTGAAGAATCCTTACTTAATGTAGAGTTAGGCAATGATTATAACGCTATTTTTATAGACTTGCATGGTGAAGCTACTAGTGAAAAAATTGCAATAGCTAACTATTTCGATGGGAAAGTTTCTGCAATAGTAGGTACTCATACACATGTGCCTACTTCTGATGCTAGAATACTTCCAAATGGAACAGCATTTCAAACTGATGTAGGTATGTGTGGTAACTATGACTCTGTTATTGGAATGGAAAAAAGTTTAGCTATAGATAGATTTTTTTCAAAAAAGTCTCATTTGACAGTAGCAGAAGGAGAAATTACAATTTGCGGTGTTTGCGTTGAAACTGATGATTATTCTGGAAAATCATTAAGTATAGAACCAATCCGTATTGGGGGAGTTTTAACACCTACATGATTAAATATTGTTAAAATTGGGGATATTTATGGCTGGCCATTCTAAATTCAAAAATATTATGCACAGAAAAGGCGCTCAAGATGCAAAAAGAGCTAAAATTTTTACTCGTTTAGGAAAAGAACTTTCAGTTGCAGTTAAACAAGGAGTTGACCCGGAAGCAAATCCACGCTTGAGAGCTGCTATTGCAGCTTGTAAGGCTGCAAACATGCCTAAAGATAATATTGAAAAGGTACTTAAAAAAGCAGAAATGGGCGATTTAAGTGACTATTCTGAAATTAGATATGAGGGCTTTGGTCCTGATGGAGTAGCAATTATTGTAGAAGCATTAACTGACAATAAAAATAGAACAGCATCTGAAGTTCGAACAGTATTTAATAAATTTAATGGAAATTTAGGGGAAAACGGTTGCGTATCATATCTTTTTGATAGAATTGGTTCAATAATTTACCCTTCGAACTCAAATGATTTTGAAAAGTTTTTAGATTTCTCAATAGAAACTGATACAAAAGATATTATTGAAAGTGGCGAGTTTTATGAAATTATTACTAACTTAGAAAGTTTTAATGATATTAGAGAAAAATTTTCAGATCAATTTGGTGATCCAGAAGAGGCAAATATTATTTGGAAATCAAAAGAACATGTGGATTTGAATGAAAATTCAATTCAAACAATTTTCAAACTTATCAATGGTTTAGATGATTGTGAAGACGTTCAAAATGTATTTTATAATTTTGAGTTTGATGAAAAATCATTACATATATTAGAAGAATGATTTTTCTAATTTTTATAAATGAATAACTTAAATAGAGACTGCGTAGTAATTGGGATAGATCCTGGTATAAGAAATACAGGATGGGGAGTTATTCGTGTTAAAGAGAATAATATACTTCATTTATGTCATGGGGTGATAAATACTGAACATAATGGAAGTGACGCATTGAGATTAAATTATATTGCCAATAGTTTAGATGAAATAATTAAAAATTATAAGCCTGACATTGCTGTCATAGAAAAGATTTTTGTTAGTAACAGTGGGGAGTCAGCTTTAAAGCTTGGGATGGCAAGGGGAGTTGCTCTAAATTCATTAGTTTCACAAAAAAAAATTATAATAAAAGAACTTGCAGCAAGATATATAAAGAAAGCAATAACGGGAACTGGTGCTGCAGATAAAGATCAGATTAAGTATATGATAGAAAAACTGCTAGGAAAAATAGTAGTTCAATCTGACGCAGCAGATGCTTTAGCTATCGCAATTGCCGGGTACAATACTCCAAATGAGAGCTTAAATTCATTAAAATTAAACTATGACAAAAAAAAATATTCAAATCATAAATTAAATAATGCTATTAGAAAAGCATTAGATAAAGGTTAAAACTTATACATGATTTCTCAACTTACAGGAAAAATAATTAGTAGTGATGAGAAATCACTCATTGTTGACGTAAATGGTGTCGGGTATCAAGTATTTTGCTCTTTACAAACTTTATTAGAACTAAAAAATTCAAATGAAACTATAACAATTTTGACAGAGTTCATAGTTCGTGAGGACAGTCAATCCTTGTTTGGTTTTTCAGACCCTTTAGAGAAAAAATGGTTTAATTTATTAATTTCTGTTCAAGGTGTAGGTGCAAAAGCTGCAATTGCAATTTTATCTTCTATAACTATTGATGAGTTAGGTTATGCTATTTCAAATTCTGAAAAATCAACAGTCACTAAAGCTGAAGGTGTAGGTCCTAAAATTGCGGGAAGAATAATAAACGAGTTAAAAGATAAAATACCTGAAAGCCAACTTGATCCTCTTTTTTCAAATTATGTGGATCCAAATAATAAGGAAAAAGAATTAGTTGAGGATGCTGTTTCAGCGTTATCTAACTTAGGATACAATAAAACTAATATAAAAAATATTGTTGTAAAAGTTTATGAAGATGCAGAAGAGAATATTAACCTTTCAGAATTAATATCAAAAAGTTTAAAAAAACTTGGAAATAAGTCATGAAAGATGATCAAGAGCGTCAAAATAATAAAAGTAATAGTGAGACCTTAAGGCCTCAAAACTTAAATGACTTTATTGGCCAAAGTGAGAGTAAGAATAATTTAAAAACTTTTATCCAGTCAGCTGACAAAAGACAAGTTGCAATGGATCATACTTTACTGGTAGGACCTCCAGGATTAGGAAAAACAACTTTGTCTCAAATTATTGCCAATGAATTAGGAGTTGGTTTTCGGGCCACATCCGGACCTGTAATAACAAAAGCAGGTGATTTGGCCGCTATATTGACAAATTTAAATGAAAGGGATGTTCTTTTTATTGATGAAATTCATAGACTTAACTCAGTAGTTGAAGAAGTTCTATACCCAGCGATGGAAGACTTTCAATTGGATTTAATAATTGGTGAGGGTCCATCTGCTAGATCGGTGAGAATTGATCTTCCTCATTTTACACTAGTTGGTGCTACGACAAGATCTGGTCTTTTAACTACACCCCTTAGAGATAGATTTGGCATTCATCTTAGAATGAATTTTTATACAATTAATGAGTTGGAAGATATACTAGTTAAAGCCTCAAAAAAAAATAATATAAATTTGGATATTGATGGTGCTAATGAAATTGCAAAAAGATCCAGAGGCACTCCAAGAATTGCAGGTAGACTTTTAAGTCGTGTTAGAGACTTTGCTTTAGTAAATGAAAAAAATAATATTGATAAGATAGAGGCTGACAAAGCTTTGTCGAAGTTGAATATAGATGACTATGGACTTGATTTAATAGATAGGAACTATCTTCAAATACTTGCTGAAAAATATAATGGTGGTCCGGTTGGAGTTGAGACTTTGTCAGCAAGTTTATCAGAGCAAAAAGATGTTGTTGAGGAGGTTATTGAACCATATTTAATTAAATTAAATCTTGTTGATAGGACCCAAAGGGGTAGAATATTAACCATTAATGGGTGGAATTACTTAGGGTTAGATATACCTAAAAATAGTTTTGTATTTGATGAAAATAATGACAAACAGTCAAATTAATGAAATTTTTAGATGGTCAAATTTTAGATAATTCTCACATTTATTCTTTAAGAATACATTACGAAGATACTGATATCGGTGGAATAGTTTATCACACTAAATATTTGAATTTTATAGAGAGGGCTAGGTCAAGTCTAATCAGATTATTAGGTTTTCCAGCAGAAAAATTTTTAAAATTAAATCAGAGTATAGTTGTGAAAAATATTAATATTAGTTGGTATTCACCTTGTTCATTAGGTGATTGTATTTTTGTAAAAACAAATTTAATTGAGTTAAAAAACGCTTCTCTTTGCCTGCAACAAGTTATATTTAATGAAGAAAATAATAAAAAGTTAGCATCAGCTGATGTTAAGTTGTGTTTTGTAAATGAAAATATGAAAGTCATTAAACTTCCAGAAAAATTTTTTTATGTTTTGAAAACAAATTTGCCTAACTAATGACTCAATTCAGATATAAATAAATTTAGGAGTTAATTTCAATGGAACAAGAGATAGTTAAAGAGGTTCTGCATAACTCTTCAGACATATCTTTATGGGGATTATTCCTTCAAGCGGATATTGTTGTGAAATTAGTTATGTTGATTTTATTATTGGCCTCAATATGGTGTTGGACAATAATTATTGAAAAAATATTCTTATCACGTAAAGAGATCAAACTTGCCAATACATTTGAGAACGAGTTTTGGTCAGGTACTTCTTTGGATGATATTTATGATGAAATGTCAAATGAAAACAATGAAAAACAACAAGGCGCAATCTCCAGAGTTTTTTCTTCTGCAATGCAAGAGTGGCGAAGAGCTAATACGTCAGGTTTAGTATCTAAAGGTGATAACTTCAAAGCCTCACTTTCTCAAAGAATTGAAAGAGGTATGAGTGTAGCAATAACAAGAGAAATAGGCAGATTAGAAAGGGGTATGACGTTTTTAGCTTCTATTGGTTCGGTTGCCCCATTTATAGGTTTATTTGGAACAGTATGGGGAATAATGAACTCATTCTCGGCAATTGCAGCTTCCAAAAATACATCTTTAGCAGTTGTTGCGCCAGGTATTGCAGAGGCACTATTTGCAACAGCATTGGGGCTTTTAGCAGCTATCCCAGCAGTTGCAGCTTATAATAAATTTTCCAATGATATAGAAAAAGTTTCTCTAAGATTAGAAAATTTTTCAGCTGAGTTTATGGCTATTTTATCTAGACGTCTTGATGAAGATAGTTAGATGTATTCAAATTTGAAGAAGATTAAATATAGAACAAAGAAGCCAATGAGTAATATCAATGTTACTCCTTTAGTTGATGTAATGTTAGTGCTTTTGATAGTTTTTATGATTACTGCTCCAATGTTGACAGTTGGGGTGCAAGTAGACCTTCCAAAAACTAAAGCAAATCAGCTAAATTCTGATGCAGATCCTTTGATAATAACAATGAAAAAAAATCGTGATATTTACATTCAAGATGCAATTGTTGATTACGAAGATGTTATTTCAAGACTTAAAGCAATTTCAAAAGTTAATTTCAAAACACGAATATTTGTTAGAGGAGATAACCTTCTGCCGTATGGAGAGGTTATATCTTTAATGGGCCTAATTCAGTCTGCTGGATATGAGAAAGTGGCTTTGGTAGCAAAATTACCAGATGATAGCTGATACAATAAATTATCAAAATTTAATCCATAGAAGTGAGTCATTAATAAGGCCTGCTAGTATGGTTTCTTTTTTAACGCATATAATTATTATTGGTATTGCTGTTTATGGCCTTCCAAATTTTGGAAGAAAACTGCCTCCAGATTTAACAGTAATCTCATTTGAATTGCTAAAAGTAGTTGAAGAAACAAATTTGGATCTTGCTGTTAAAATCAACCCAGAAAAAAATATTGAAATTAAAGAAAATGTAGCTAAACAAGATGAAAATACTGTTGATGAACCTAAAAAACAAATTACTCCTTCAAGGCAAAGTGAAGAAATAAATCCGCCAAGTCAGAAATCAGATATACTAATTTCACCAAGCAAGAAGCCCAGTATTCCAATTTCACCAAGCAAGAAGCCAAGTATTCCAATTTCACCAATCCAAAAACCAAAAACAATTACTAAACAAGATCAACCAATCCAAAAGCCAGAAAGCAATAAACAGATTATTAATATTCAAAAACCCATAATGAAGCCACAAATCCAAAAAGAAAAAATTAAAAAAAATAAAACTAATCCTAATGCACTTACTTCGGTTCTAAAGACTTTAGAAAAAGTAAAGGAAACCCAAAAGCAAAAACAAATTGCTGAAATTGAAAAAAATAAAAAAGAAGTAGCTGTTAAGAAAAAAAGAAAAGACGAATTAGAATCAATGAAAAACTTAGTTGCTAATGCGATTAGCTCAAAGCCAAAAAATCTTATAAAACCAATAGGTATTAGTGAAATTGATATGTTAAAAAAACATATATCAAATTTTTGGACACCTCCTATTGGAGCAGCTGGTGCTGAAAACCTTATTGTTGACATATTCATGGAATTTAATAAAGAAGGTTATGTTCTTAAAGCTGAATGGGTCAATAGAGGCATGAATTCAAATAATTCTTTTTATAAAGCTGCAGCAAATGCAGCAATTAGAGCTGTCAAAGATGCAGAGCCAATGCCTTTACCTGTAAGTAAATTTAAAGAATGGAGAACATTAACTTTCAGATTTGATCCAGCTACTATGTTTGGTGGTTACTAAAATAGGTTTTTTATGATAAGATTTTTTAAATTCTTTTTATTTATAATTTCTATATTCCCATCTATTTCATTTTCACAGAATTTAGTTGTAGATATTACTGAAGGTAATGTAGAGCCTTTACCAATTGCTTTGCAGAGCTTTGTTTCAAAAGGAGATGATGGTGATTTAGGTGAAAATATTCTAAGAGTTATATCCAATGATTTAGTTTCAACAGGCTTGTTCAATGTCATTGATAAGCAGGCATATATTGAGAAACCAATATCACCAAGTGTTAGGCCTGTTTTTAATAACTGGGATCCACTAGGTGCAAAAGCACTTGTTACAGGTTCAGTAAGTTTAGACAGTTCAGGAATTGTAGAAGTTGAATTTAGACTTTGGGATGTCGTGACAGAACAAGACCTTACAGGTTTGAAATTATCTGTTGATAGTAAGTACTGGAGAAGAATTTCTCACATTGCAGCTGATGAAATTTATAAAAGATTAACTGGTGAAGAAGGGTACTTTGATACAAGAATTGTCTATATTTCCGAGAGCGGACCTCTAAATGCTAGGGTTAAAAGGTTAGCAATTATGGATCAAGATGGTCATAACCATCAATATTTAACTGATGGTTCATATTTGGTATTAACTCCACGCTTTTCTCCAACTTCTCAAGAGGTTGCTTATCTTGCTTATTATCAAAAAGAGCCTAGAGTTTACGTTTTAAACCTTGAAACTAACAGACAAGAATTATTAGGCACGTTCCCTGGTATGACTTTTGCTCCACGTTTTAGTCCTGATGGCAAATCAATAATAATGAGCTTGGCTGACGGAGGCCTTACTGACATTTTTATAATGAATTTATTAACTCAGGAAGTTATGCAATTAACTAATAGCCCATCTATTGATACTTCACCAACATTTTCACCTGATGGTCAGAAAATTGTCTTTAATTCTGATAGAGGCGGATCTCAACAACTTTATGTAATGAATTTAGATGGAAGTAAGCAGAAAAGAATTTCGTTTAAAAAAGGCCGATACGCAACTCCAGTTTGGTCGCCTCGTGGCGATTTGATAGCTTTTACAAAAATGTATGAGGGCCAATTTTATATTGGAGTAATGAGGCCAGACGGAAGTGGAGAGAGATTAATTGCAAAGGGGTATTTAGTTGAGGCGCCAACATGGGCACCAAATGGAAGAGTTTTAATGTACTTTAAACAAGAAAAAAGTGATGCTGAGGGAAAAGGTGGTAAGGTTAGATTATTTAGAGTTGACATTACTGGATACAATGAAAGAGAAATTATTACACCCAGTGACGCATCCGATCCGGCTTGGTCACCATTAATACCATAATTAAAAAAAATACCAAAATGAGAGTTTATATACTTGATAATTATTATAAAATTTATTAACTTGCGACAACTTAATGAATTGAGTATTATACATTTAATATAAGTAAGCGAGGGGACCTCATGAAAAGATTTTTATTACTTGCTGCAGGAGCGGCCTTGTTAACTGCCTGTGAAACTGCTTCTGAAATAGATGCTATTGCCTCAGGTGCCTCTGGATCATCTGCTACATCTGCTACATCTGCTACAACAAGTACTGCTTCTAGTGGAAGCTCTGATACAAGTTCGAGTAGTAGTTCTTCAACCTCTAGTAGTGGAGCATCTTCTGAAAGTACAACTACATATTCTTATGACACAGACCCAAAAACTGCTTTAATAAAAGTAGGTGACAGAGTATTATTTGGATATGATAGTTCTGAATTAGATGACGAAGACACATCAGTTCTTGACAATCAAGCTAAATTTTTGAACCAAAATCCATCACTTAAAGTAACGATTGAGGGTCATTGTGATGAAAGGGGTACTAGAGAGTACAACTTAGCACTTGGTGAGAAAAGAGCTTCAGCTGTTAAAGATTATTTGATATCAGTTGGTATTAACAGTGAAAGAATTTCTGTAGTTAGTTATGGGAAAGAAAGACCTCAGGTATTAGGTTCTAATAAAGCTGCATGGTCAATGAATAGGCGTTCTGTAACTACAATAGATTAATTTGTAATTATATATTTTAAAAGGCGCCTAATAAGGTGCCTTTTTTTTGCCTATTTAAAAATATAAGTTAGATTAAAATTATAATTGGTGTGGTAATGTTAAAAATTTTTTTTTCATATGCAATATTTTTCTTTGGCATAGTTTTATACTTAAATTGCCCAGCATTTGCTCAGACTAATATTGATAGTATTTCTGGAAGATTTCAGCAATTAAGTAAGCAGTTAGCTGACTTGGAAAAGTATGTTTACAATAATGGTGGTGAGGGTGCTTCAGTAATAAGTTCTGGTCAACAAAAAAGAATTGACGCTTTGGAAAATGCGGTTAAGGAACTAAGAGGAATAGTAGAAGTTGATTTATCATTGTTGAAACAAGAGGTAGATAAAATAAATTCAAAACTTAAAAATCAAACCCTGGATAATATTCAAAACACATCTTCTAATGTTAATAATGATGCTTTGAGTCAGGAAATATTAATTTTGAAAGATAAAATAAGGATTATTGATTCAAGGTTTAACTCTACTCTAGATTTAATTGGTAAATCTGAAATTAGAATAATGAGAATGGAGTCATTGCTGAATTCTGATACGATTGCTCCAAACCAAATTCAAGAAAATATTTCCAGCAATAATAATTCTGGTTTTACAAGCGAAAATTCTAATAATGCCGAAGAAATACCGTCAACTGCATCAACTCAATTAGTTGGTGAAGTAGAAGTAAGTCAAAATGAAAATGGAACTCTTGGTGTATTATCAGTTAACGAGGATGAGAATGAAATTGCTTTAAATTCAATTTTGCCTGACTTAGCTCCTGAAGAGCAGTTTAAGTTTTCTCTAGA
>ENA-OSEY01000561-OSEY01000561.1-marine-metagenome-genome-assembly--contig:-NODE-561-length-27021-cov-3.433158_pt1 | contig 27021 bp, 24 predicted proteins | sample MGYA00248465_ERZ534230 | MGnify/ENA primary metagenome ERZ534230 (study PRJEB26409, sample SAMN06344110) | marine metagenome | isolation source: Sea water from surface | place: Atlantic Ocean:Southern...
TAAAAATGGTGAGCTCATAAAAAATGATGTGAAGAAGGAATTAAAACAAATTCTTGCCAATATAGATTCTTTACTTGAATCCGCTAACATAAAAAAAAATCACATTCTAAAATGTTCTATATTCCTGAAAAATATGAACGACTTTGAAGCCGTTAATAAGCTATATGCTGATTATTTTGAACCACCTTTCCCAGCTAGAGAGACTGTTGAAGTAGCAAGATTACCTAAAGATGTAAATATTGAAATCAGCTTTATAGCAAGTTTGGATTAAATTGCATTCTCCAAATTCATCATCTCATTCCATAATGGATCTATGGGTGGATTTGCTCTTATAATGATTTTTTCTTTTTTAACTGGATGTGTGAATGACAAGGATCTCGCAAATAAATGAATACTTCCATCTTTGTTTGTCCTTTTTGCTCCATATTTCACATCCCCTTTAATTTTGCAACCTAAGTGTGCTAATTGAATTCTAATTTGGTGATGCCTTCCTGTTTTTGGTTGAATTTCCAAATAATAATAGTGTCTGCTCCTTCCCAAAAGCCGATAGGTTAGCTCTGCTTTTTTACTCTCTTTAACTTCAACGTCATATGCCCTTGATCTGTTTTTTTCTTGATTTTTCTTTAACCAGCTGACTAATTCTCCATTTTCATAAGGAGGTTTTTCCTCCACAATAGCCCAATATGTTTTAGCCATTTTTTTTTCTCTAAATAAGCCATTCATTCTGGACAACGCTTTTGAAGTTCTAGCAAACACAACCACTCCTCCAACAGGCCTATCTAATCGGTGAATAATACCTAAAAATACCTCACCTGGTTTTTTGTATTTTCTTTTTATATATGACTTTACTTCTTCAGCTAACGTTTTGTCACCTGTTTTATCAGACTGTACAATATCTCCAGCATTTTTTTTTACCGCAATTAGATGATTGTCTTCATATAAAACTATTAAAGCCATTTAATATTGTTCATTTTGATTGGGGAAATCCGAAGATTTAACATCCTTAATATAATGCTCACAAGCCTTTAATATTTCTTGATGTAAATCATGATATCTCCTCAAAAAACGAGGCGAAAACTCTTGTGTAATTCCTAGCATGTCATGCAATACCAGCACTTGACCATCTACTCCACCACCAGCGCCAATACCTATAACTGGAATATCAATGGATTTGGCTACCTTTTCAGCAAGACTAGCAGGCACTTTTTCTAACACCAATGCAAAACAACCTACTTCTTGAAGTAGTTTAGCATCTTTAATTAGAGTTTTAGCTTCCTCTTCATCTTTTGCTCTGACGGTGTAAGTTCCAAATTTATAAATTGACTGCGGAGTTAAGCCAAGATGTCCCATTACAGGAATTCCAGCTGTTAGAATTCGTTGTATGGATTCTATAACCTCTTTACCACCTTCTAATTTCACAGCATGAGCTTCAGCTTCTTTCATAATCCTTATTGAAGACCTGAGTGCTTCTTTTGAATCGCCCTGATAGTGACCAAAAGGAAGATCAACCACTACTAATGAGCGGTTAATTGCTCTGATAACTGATGATGCATGATAAATCATTTGATCTAACGTAATAGGCAGGGTAGTTTCATGACCAGCCATAACATTAGATGCAGAATCCCCTACAAGAATAACATCCATACCAGCTTCATCAACAATTTTTGCCATAGAATAATCATAAGCAGTAAGCATGGATATTTTTTCACCATTACGCTTCATCTCTGAAAGCACATGGGTTGTAACTCTTTTTATATCTTTATGTGTAGACATGATCTGTTTTTTTACAAATTTGATTAAAAACTTTCAAAGTTCAGTTATTTTACTCCTAATCTTGCGAATTTGAATCTGAAAATCAACATACAAATCAAACTAATTTTTACTGTTTTATTGATATGTCAAATTCAACATTTTTTTGCTAATCATATAAATGGCGTTATTAAAGATAATTTAGGTGAACCATTACCATTTGCTTCTGTTTACATTAAAAACTCTACATACGGGGTCAGTTCAAATGCCTTCGGAGAATATTTCTTAGAGTTAAAAAGCGGTGAATACACTATAGTATACAGTTTCATAGGTTATGAGTCTGTTGAGAAAAAAATTATTTTACATGATTCTCCTCAAGAAATCAATGTGATACTGCATGAAAACTCAAAAAATCTAATTGAAATAGAGATAGTTTCAAACACCAAAAACAAAGCACTGGAAATAATTAAAAAAGCAAAAGAAGCCAAAAAGAACTACGTAGAAATAGGGTACTCGTGTAAACAATACGCAAAAAATTCAATTGAAAGAAGAAAATTTAAAATCAGAAAAAGGGATACAATTAACTTAACAGATTTAGATACCTCACAGACTATCAGTTTTAAGAAAAATAATATACTCAAGTTTATTGAATCGTTTGGGACATTTTATCATATTGAGAAAAATAAAAATTATTGGGACTATCTGGGATACCACGACTTTGCAGATACGAAACCCAAAGATGAATTTACCATCATTCAATCATTTGAAGAATTTGGAGAGTATGATATTACACCCCAATATAGCATAGATGATCCATACCTTTCATTAATGGATCTAGTAGAGCTTGAGCTAAATCTTTACCAAAATAATATAAGTACCTCCATCACAGAAAAACCCATTATTTCTCCTCTATCCAATGGTAGTAGAACGTTTTACAAATACGACTATTTGGGGTTAATTGTTGAAAATGACACCCATAAAATTCATAAAATACAAATTACACCTAGATTTAAAAATGAACCGTTATTACAGGGCGTCATCTTTATTGATGACAATAACCACTTCATCAATTCGTTTGAATTAGCTGTTAATGGACCTAAACAATCTGGGTTCAAAATCGAAAATTTACATCTGATTCAAGACTACACACTAATAGACAATTACCCTATAGTAAACCGAAAAATCATAGATTTTACGATTAAAGATGAAGACTACAAAATACTAGGCAATGCTAACACCATAAATGAGGACTTTGAAATCAGTCCTGTTTTACCAAAAAAATTTAACAAAAATGAGATTAAAATATTTAATGATTCAATAAACCCGTATGCAAAAAATGGGTGGAAAAAAATCAGGCCTATTGATTTAAAAAATAAAGAGCTTGAATATATCCACTACACAGATAGTTTAAGAGAGTACTACAGCAGCGAAGCATATATAAATGAAAAAGATAGCCTATACAACAAAATCACTATTGGTAATATATTGTGGAATGGTGTAGGACATCGTAATAGGTATAAAGGGTATTCATTTTACATATGGCCAGTGATATCTCAATTTAATCCATTCGGAATAGGCGGTTATAGGCATAATGTAGGATTCAATTTTAAAAAGAATATAAATGAAAAGTATAAAATCAGCACAAGAAACATGTTGACTATGGTTTTACAAACAAAGATTTAAGAGGCTCTACTGGAATATCCATTATTACTAATGATAGAAAATATAAACAGCTAACAATTGGTTTAGGAGATCAATACAAAGCAGTTAACCGATTTTCATCCCTTAGCACTGCTTTCTCAAGAACTAATTATGTAAGATCTAAGCATTTAGAGACGGCCTATAAAACTGAACTTATAAATGGACTATATGCAGAATTTAAAGCTTTATATTGTAATCAATCTCCACTTACACTTATTGATTTATCAAATGATTTTTTTCAGCCTATTGACACTCTTTTATCCATCCCGCCAACTGAAAATTTTGATGAACCATATACAAAATTAGAAACCAGATTACAACTTACTTGGCTACCTTTTCAAAAGTTTTTTTACAGAAAAAAGAATAAAATTGTTTTGGGAACGGATTATCCCACTGTTAATTTTATATACAGAAAAGGATTTCCAGCTATTTTCAATAGTGAGGTTAATTTTGACTATGCAGAATTGAGAATTAACCACGAATTGACTATACCGCACCTTGGTGATGCCAAATGGAATGTGGAATTAGGTACTTTTCTAAATAAAGAAAATTTAAGAGTTATAGAATGGAAATATTTTAGAGGAAGTGACTTTTTTATTTTTAGTAACCCGTTGAAATCTTTTCAAATGATGGGCCCCACATTAACTTCTGAATTTTCTTATTTAAGAGGAAATTTTATTCATAATTTTAATGGTAATGTCTTTGGGAAAATTCCATTGATAAACAGACTTAATTTGCAATTATCAGCCGGTGTATCAACACTATTAATTCCAGGTGAAAATCTTAATCATTTTGAAACATTTATTGGGATTTCTAGACCATTCCAACTGTGGGGGGACTTAGTGAAATTTGGCATCTATGGGTGTAGCTCTGTAAATAGTCTTACCGGATCTACATTTGAACTTAAAATTGGTGCGTCTTCTTTCAATCCATTTACAAAAAAATGGGATTATTAATCTTTATTGGGAATTTGTTTTAAAACCTCTAACAAAAAATTCCAAAATTTTTCCACGGAGTAAATATTCACCTTTTCATCAGGTGAATGGGGATTCCTTATTGTTGGCCCAAATGAAATCATATCTAAACCTGGATACCTTTCATTTAAAATTCCACATTCTAGTCCAGCATGACAAGCTTGCACCCTAGGCTTTTCATTAAACATGTTTTCATAAAGCGGGACCATTATATTTAATATTTCTGAATTAGCGTCTGGTGCCCAACCAGGGTAAGAACCACTGTGTTCCACGTTTGCACCAATATTATGAAAGGTTGCTCCTACTGATTGAGCTACATCTTTTTTTGAACTCTCAACAGAACTTCTTTGTAAACTTTGGGTTATAAAAAGCCCATCTTTTAAAATCACTCTTGCTAGTGAAGAGGAAGTTTCTACAAGGCCATCAATGGTTTGACTCATTTTGAAAACTCCATTAAAAACACTTGAAATCGAGAAAATTATTTCTTTTGAAGCTTCTGCTGATAAAGTATCCAACGGTAAATCCTTCTTAGTAACCTCTACAATTAAATCAGGTTCAGTTATTTGGTATTCACTTTTAATTTGAGAAATTAATGTATCTAACTCCGATAGAAATTCTTCAGAATCCACAACAACACAAGCAGTTGATTCTCTTGGAATTGCATTTCTTAAACTTCCTCCATTTATTTCTGAAATTTTAATACCATAATTCAAACCTTTCTGTAATAGTCTATTCATCAATTTGTTGGCATTGCCACGTTCTAAATGAATATCCATTCCTGAATGCCCTCCTTTTAGACCCTTTAATTTGATTTCCAATGCAATGCCGCTGTTACAAATAATAGTTTCATATTTTTTTTCAGAATTAGTATCTATGCCTCCTGCACATCCTATGCTAAATTCATCATCATCTTCGGTGTCTAGATTTAATAATATTTCTCCTTCAAGAATACCTTGCTCTAACTCAAAAGCCCCTGTCATACCTGTTTCTTCGTCTATTGTAAACAATGCCTCTAGGGGAGGATGGATTACATTATTGCTTGCTAAAAGAGCCATTATTGAAGCAACTCCCATGCCATTATCTGCACCCAATGTAGTTCCCTTTGCTGTTACCCATTGACCGTCAATGAAACTTTCTATTCCCTGAGTTAAAAAATCAAATACAGTCTCTTCATTTTTCTGATGAACCATATCCAGATGACTCTGCAAAATGACCGCTTTACGAGTCTCCATACCCTTTGAGGCTGGTTTTCTTATGATTACATTTCCAGCAGGATCCTTGTACGTTTCTAACTCTAGAGAATGACCAAAATTCATCATAAATTCAATGATTTTCTCTTCTTTTTTAGAAGGTCTTGGAACTGCATTTAAGTCCTCAAAAAAGTTCCATACTATTTTAGGTTCTAGCTCTCTTACGTTCATTCTATATTTCTTTTAAAAATTTTATATCCTAGTTTATTATATACTATTTGTAAGTTTTTATTTTGCTCCAGTTGTCTTATGGGCCGGTTTGATTTAGTAACAAAATAGCATGGCCTATCAATATTACCATCTGCCATCCAATTAACTACGTGTGATGAATACTTATTTTTTTGAGATTTGGTAAGGTCATGAAAGGAACCTACATCAAACTGAGTATTCAAAATTTCCAATTTCTTTGTTTTTAATTGATCTGCTTTGGTAAGTTGATCTGTTTTGGCATAAAAGTAATGAGCATAACTCTTAAACCCTACAGTTGAAATGTATTTTTTATCTAAAGAAATGGATTCATAAAATTGAATTAGATGCCCTTGTAGTAAAAAATCAATTTTTGGCAAAATTAATCTTGCAGAAAACAGAAAAAACATCCCCGAAAATGCTAAGTAAATTAGGACACCTTGAATTAAGCGTTTAGAACTCAATATGATAAATAATATACTACCAACAAGTATTAAAAGTGGAATGAGATATTCAAAACCAATCCAATCTAATGGTGTATTCATTATTTCTTGAATGTATGAATCATGAATACTTTCATACATGATTTTGGGTTGTGCAACCAAAGTAAAAATAGGAATAGTTAACCCTAGGGTCATTATAAAAGTGAAAGCAATAAATATCGTTTTAAAAAGTATACTGAGTTTTTTACCAAACTGAAGTTTTTGTATTTCTACACTGGCTAAATAGGACAATGGGAAATAAGCTAATGAAGAATAGTGAACAATTTTGGTACTTACAATTGTAAAAAGTATTAATACGACCCAAAACAAAATTCTCATTACACCTTGAAAACCTGAGGATCTTTCCGAAGAAAAAAAGATAATCCTCAATGCAAAAAATGAAAATGGAAAGCATCCAAAAAGTAATACCAAAAAATGATAATAAAATGGTTGTTGGTGACCTGCAACAGGTGTGGAAAAGAGTTCAATTTGGTATTTAATAAATTCTACTATGAACCAGGGGCCACTTTTCCAAATTTCATAACCATACCATATTAATGAGCATCCTAGAATCGTAGTGAAAAAAATAAGAATGGATATAATGTCAATTTTTAACCTCCTTATTATAACTAGAAAAATGAAGACTATGGAAATAATTAAAACTGCTACTGGCCCTTTTGTTATTAACGCTAATCCCGCAAATAGCCCGGATAAAACTAGATGAATTTTATTTTTAACCTCTTTAGTACTAATATAAAGATATCCAAAATAGATTGAGGTAAAAATAAATAGATTGAAATAGGGATCAATTATACCTGTTCTAAAGTAAAGACTAGGCAAAATTCCTAGCATATATACTAATGACCACAATATCCCAAATGAACTATTTTTAACTTTACATCCCATCGTAAATAGGATAATTGGAGTTAAAACTCCCAAAAGTGCATTGGGAAGACGCGCAGCAAAAGCATTTATACCAAAAACCTTCATACTTAGTGCCTGCAACCAAAAGAAAAAAGGTGGTTTTTCGTGAAAAGGTTCAAAATTTATTTGAACATGAAAAAAATCGCCTGAAACTAACATTTCTCTGGTTGATTCAGCAAAATTAATTTCATCCCAATCAAATAAATTAAAATCACCTAAAGTTGGGAAAATGAATAGTAACCCATAAAGCAAAAATCCCAATATAATCCCTATTACTTGGTGCTTTTTCATACTAAAATCTTAGAATTGAATATTTTTTAAGCCCTTTCAAGCGATAACGTAAAAATAAAAATGTGAATATTGTTATCATAGAACCAACAAGACTCCCAACAAAAACATCCATCAAAAAATGTTGAGATAAATATATTCTTGAAAACCCCACTAGAAGAGCTATCATAAAAAAGATATAATTATATTTCTTTTGGTTTATAATCAGCGATAATAAGATACAGATACTAAAAATACTTGTTGTATGACCACTAGGGAAGGAATAAAATTGATGCATTTCAACTCCATCAATTAAGTGCCATTGACCTATATCAATTTGTTCTTTAAAGACCAGAAAGGGTCGTGGGACTTCTCCAAAAACAAATCGTTTCAATGTTTGTGTAGTTAAAGCTGATAAAGTAAAGCCAATAGCGGAAATTAATCCATAGTCTAATCGTATGACTAAAAGTAAAATGAGGACCAAAAGTGCAGCTAATCCATCACCTAGGTAAGTAATGTATTTAAAAAAAATATCTAAAAAAGGGAAATGATATTGGTTTATCCATATCGAAAAATCGGCATTTCCAATCAAAACCAAACAGAGCAAACAAAATATTATCCATGTAATTAGGAGCACGAAAAGATGTTTAAACGAAGAAAAGAACACGCTCATATTAGTCTAATAAACTCCACTTAATCACTTTTATTTTGGCGAAAAAATATTTTAAAGAAGTCATCAGCACCCCCAAACCATAGACTGAACTTCTTCTAAAATTGATCGATGAAGCTTCTTCAAAATATTTAGTAGGACATGTTATCTCTGCAATTTCATATCCTTTAAACATGATTTGGGCAAGCATTTGATTATCAAAGATAAAATCATCAGAGTTTTCATTGTATTTTATATTTTTCAAAACATCAGAAGAGAAGGCTCTAAAACCAGTGTGATATTCTGAAAGTTTTTGATTCATTAGCAAATTTTGAAAAAGAGTTAAAATTCGATTAGCAATGTATTTATACATAGGCATACCTCCTTTCAAAGCACCTTTACCAAGAATTCTAGAACCTAAAACAACTGGATAAAGTTCATTTGCAATTAGGTGACACATACTTTCAATTAGCTTTGGTGTATATTGATAATCGGGATGTAGCATAACTACAATATCAGCTTCTATTTCTATAGCCTTATTATAACATGTTTTTTGATTTCCTCCATATCCTTTATTGAACTCATGAACAATTACATGCTTTATTCCTAATTTTGAAGCAAGTTCTGCTGTATTATCCTGACCAAAATCATCTACTAAAATCACCTCGTCTACGATGCTAAATGGGATTTCATTGTAGGTTTTTTCCAATGTTTCGGCTGCGTTGTAGGCAGGCATAACCACCACTACTTTCTTTGATTTTAGCATCTTATTTTTTAATTCGGTCAAAAATACAATTATTGAAATAACTTTACTTATTATAAAATTAAATCTGTACTTTCGATCGCTAATATGATTTTATGAAATTATCAGTGTATAAACAAACATTTAGAGGAGATTTAACAGGTGGACTAACTGCTGCCATTTTAGCTTTGCCTATGGGGCTGGCGTTCGGACTTCAAAGTGGGTTAGGTCCACAAGCGGGTTTGTATACAGCCATTATATTAGCCATAATTGCATCCATTATTGCTGGTACAAAAACACTAATAAGTGATCCTACTGGACCAATGACATTTCTTGCAGCAACTATTGTGGCAGAGGCCTACCAAATGGATGAATCAAAAGCTATTGCATTAATTGTTCTCACCTTTGCGCTTTCAGGAGTTTTTCAAGTTTTATTTGGATTAATTAAGGTGGCCAATTATGTCAAATACATTTCTTATCCTGTACTTTCTGGATTTATGAGTGGAATTGGAGTCATAATTATTTTAACTCAATGGCATAGTTTTTTTGACGCACCAAGACCCTCTGGTGGGATTATCTCTATTATTGGAGAGATACATACTCCATTCATGAATCTGAATATAGCTCCAATGGTATTGGGAGCGAGTACACTTGTTATTATTTATCTAATGCCCTATTTATCTAAAAAAATTCCAGCAGGTTTAGTTGCTCTAGTTGGAGGGACCCTAATATCATTGCTATTTGCACAGGGTGATTTTAAAACAATAGGTGAAATTCCTACTACCCTACCAGAATTTAGATTATTTGAAATGTTTAATGTGGATGCATCTATGATTAGTTTAGCTATTGGGAACGCTTTGGCACTGGCTGGTCTGGGAACTATAGATACTCTACTAACATCAGTAGTAGCTGATAATCTAACCAAAACTAAGCACAATGGAAACAGAGAATTATTTGGTCAAGGATTAGGAAATTTTATTACTGCTGTATTTGGTGGAATTCCAGGTGCAGGGACTACTGCTGCAACAGTAGCAAATATAAATTCCAATGGTAGATCAAACTTGAGCGGTATTTTTAAAGGCGTATTTTTAATCATTGCGGTACTGGGATTAGGCAAGATTTTAGCCATGGTTCCAAAGTCAGTTTTATCTGCTTTACTTATTTCTGTTGGTATAGGCATAATCGATTTTAAAGGCATGAAAAGACTTGTGAGTCTTAAAAACAGTGACTCTCTAGTTCTCATACTAGCAATATTACTTACCGTATTTGTAGACCTTCTTGTTGCCGTAGGCGTAGGTATGGTATTGTCCTCATTTTTCTTTATGCAACGAATGGGTAAAATTGTGGATGAGCAAAGTAAACAAGGAAACATTGCAGACATGGAGAAGAAATTAAAAATTCCTGAATCCATTAAAGATAGAATCTTTGAATATGAATTAGATGGGCCACTTTTCTACGGATTTTCTGACCAATTTAAAGAACAAGCTGAATCAATAAAAGGTAAGGATGCCGTCATAATTAATATGTCACATGTCCCTTACATTGATGCATCAGGTATTTATGTACTTGAAGAAGTTATTCAAAGCTATAGATCAAAAAATATAGAAGTTATTTTAGTAGGAGTAAAAGATCACATATTTCAACAATTTGAAGAACTAAAGGTTATTCCGAATACATTACCTGAAGAAAAAGCATATAACTCAGTAAGATCGGGATTAAAATACCTTAAGTTCCAATTGGAAAATCCAGAAGCATAAAAATCTAATCAGACATTTTCTAAATGGGTAAGTTTTATACTTTTGCAGCGTGTATAAAGCTTTAATTAGACCTTTACTTTTTTGTTTTGACCCTGAACGAGTGCATTATTTTTCACTTTGGTCACTTGAGCTGCTTTTAAAGATACCACTTGTGAGATCAATTACACAAAAAACATTTACCATAAGTGATAAGAAGCTAGAAAGAAATCTGTTTGGTCTAACTTTTAAAAATCCAGTAGGATTAGCAGCAGGTTTTGATAAAAATGGAAAAAATATTCAAACGCTAACAGCTTTAGGATTTGGTTTTATTGAAGTTGGGACAATTACACCAAAGGCTCAACCAGGTAACCCAAAAAAACGTCTTTTCAGGTTGATTGATGACGCGGGAATTATCAATAGAATGGGCATCAATAATGAAGGAGCACATGCTTGTGCAGAAACACTAAAAAAAACAAAAAAAGAGATTATAATTGGTGGAAATATTGGTAAAAATACAGAAACTAAAAATGAAGATGCATCTAGTGATTATATAGAAAACTTTAATGTTTTACATGAGTATGTTGATTATTTTGTTTTGAATGTCAGCTGCCCGAACGTGAGTAACTTTACTAAATTACAAGATGTTGCATTTCTTGAAACCTTAATTCCAAAATTGAAGGAAATAAATAGTAAGAAAACAAAACCAAAACCAATCCTAATTAAGATTTCTCCAGATTTAAGTACAGAACAATTAGACGAAACAATTAATTTAGTTTTAGATCAAAATTTGGATGGCATCATAGCTACCAATACGACAACCAGTAGAAAAAACTTAAATACATCTTCATTCCGATTAAACAAGATAGGAAATGGTGGATTAAGTGGTCTACCTTTGACTAATCAATCTACAGAGGTGATAAGGTATATTGCAAAAAAAACAAACAAAAAAATTCCAATTATTGGAGTTGGTGGGATAATGAATGAAAATGATGCCATGGAAAAACTAGAAGCTGGAGCATCTTTACTTCAAATTTACACTGGATTTATTTACAATGGGCCTTCTCTGATTAAAAACATTAACAAAAAAATATTGTCTTGCACATGAACAATCAAATTACAGAAGTATTAGATGAGATTAGAGAGTTAAGAATTAAACTAAAAAACCATCCTGTTTACAGCAGTCTCAAGACTGTTGAAGACATCCAAATATTCATGCAAATACACGCTTTTGCAGTTTGGGATTTCATGTCATTGCTAAAAGCTTTACAAAACAAACTTACCTGTGTACATGTGCCTTGGTTACCTAGCGAAAATTCTAAAGCTGCCAGGCTAATTAACCAAATTGTAGTAGATGAGGAATCTGATTTAAATGTGGATGGTTTGGTTAAAAGTCACTTTGAAATGTATATAGAAGCCATGGAAGAAATTAGTGCTGACACCACTCCGATTAATACGTTTTTAGAACAGCTATCTAAGGAAAAAAATATACTACTATATATTGATAATAGCAGATTAGATGACTCGATAAAGAATTTTTTAAAATTCACATTCCATACTGTATTGAACGGCAAAACACACGAAATCGCATCTGCATTTACTTTTGGAAGAGAAGAGATTATTCCTGATATGTTTTTTGAAATTGTAAAAAACACCGAAAAAAAAGAGGATGTATCGCTACGTAAAATCAATTACTACTTAGAAAGACACATCGAATTAGATGGAGACGAACATGGTCCTTTGGCACACGAAATGATAAGCGACTTATGTGACGAAGATCTTAAATGGAAAGAAGTAGTTAGTACAAGCAAAAAAGCACTTGAACTTAGAATTTCTCTATGGGATCATATTAACAATGAAATAACTTCCAAAACAAAAAAACAGTTTTCAAAAGACTTAATACTTAACTAAGATGCATCTAGGGATTGTAATTACATCCAATCATCCTGAAACTGTTTGGAACGCCTTTAGATTAGCTGATTTTTCATTAACTAAAGGTGACAAAACAAGTGTATTTTTAATGGCTAATGGAGTTGAGGCTGATAGTCTAGACTCAGAAAAGTTTGACATAACAAATCAAATGGAGTCTTTCATTTCAAATAATGGTGAGCTATATGCTTGTGGTACCTGTATAACCTATCGAAGTAAGAACAGTAGTGAACTGTGCCCAATCTCATCTATGGCTGATTTGTATGAGATTATTTATAATGCTGATAAACTGATTAGCTTTTAACTTTTTTGCTCACCAAAAACAACAATGCAAAGGAAATCAATGAATTATAAATAATAATTTCCGCCCCAAACTGATATTCTCCGAACCAAGATATTAGTTTATAGTTATTTACCCCCCAAATTAAGGCTAATATGAACGTAATAGAAACGCAAATAATTGGCACATACTGATCTAACAATTTCCTTTTAGTTAGGATACCAAAAAAGAACAGCGCAATAAGCGGACCATATGTAAATCCGGCTAATTTAATCAGCAACCAAATAGCGGAATCATCTGATGTTTTTCTTAAAATTATAATCACTAATACGAGTACTAGAGACATAATAACATGCACTATTTTCCTTATTCGTTCTTGATATGCTGAAGATTTCGTTTCAATATTCATAAAGTCAACAGTAAATGAAGTTGTTAGAGATGTTAAGGCAGAATCCGCGCTACTATATGCTGCAGCAATTAAACCTAATAAAAATAAAATTCCAACTCCATAACCTAAAGATCCACTATTGGCAATTTCTGCAAAAAGAAGATCTGTTCTACCAATAATTTCAAGGGCATTAGAACCTATGTTCGTTTCTTGATAGTAACTAAATAAAAGCGCTCCTAGTACAAGGAAAATAAAGTTCACAAATACCAATACTCCAGAAAATGTTAACATATTCAGTTGGGCCAACTTTAAATTTTTACAACTTAAATTTTTTTGCATCATATCTTGGTCCAATCCTGTCATTCCAATAGTTATAAAAATACCTCCCAAAAAATTTTTCCAAAAATAATTTCCAGTTAACCAATCATTAAAAAAAAAGGCTTTTGTATACCCGCTTGTTGACAAAATATCATAATAGCTTTTTGAATTTCCTTCATTAAGTTGATTTTTAATTAAAATAACGGTAACAACTACAGCAATAAGCATAAAGAATGTTTGTAATGTATCCGTCCAAATAATGGTTTTAATCCCTCCTCTATTTGTATATAACCATATTAGAAGTACAGAAAATAGTACTGTTAATTCAAATCGAACTCCCATTTCATCAAATAAAATAAGTTGTAGTACACTTGCTACTAGTAATAATCGAATCGATGCTCCAATAATTCTTGATAATAAAAAAAATGATGCTCCAGTCTTGTAGCTGTAATGACCAAATCTATGTTTTAAATACACATAAATTGAAGTAAGGTTCATTCTATAGTAAATAGGTAAAAGAACGTAGGCTATAATGATATATCCAACTAAATACCCCAACACCATTTGCATGTAGCTAAATTGAGAAGCAGGCACTAAACCCAAAGATTCATCATATTTTGCAATAGAACCTGGTATAGATATAAATGTAATACCTGACAATGAAGCTCCAATCATCCCAAATGCAACTATATACCAAGGCGATTTTCGATCTCCAAGAAAAAAAGAATTGTTATTGGACTTTCTTGAAGTTACCCATGATATGACCATAAGCACAATAAAATAACAACTTACTAAACTTATAATCAAAGAGGTACTCATACTTCTAAATTAACCACAATCTGAAACCGTTTTAGTGGGGAAATATCAATCTATACAGATTTCATAGTTAATAAAATTTAAACATGATTATTTTTGTGAAATGGATTTTAAATCTAAATTACTTAACGATGCTGTTGACCAAATGGCAACACTACCAGGTGTTGGAAAAAGAACAGCATTAAGATTGGTTTTACACCTATTAGACCAACATAATGACGATGTTAAAAAGTTTTCAAATTCATTTATAAAACTAAAAGAACATCTCAATTTTTGTGAAGATTGCTTTCATATTACTGAGACTGTAAAATGTGAAATTTGTTCAAACTCTTCAAGGAACAATGAAGTAATATGTGTAGTCCAAGATATAAGAGATTTATTAGCCATTGAAAGTACGGAGCAATTTTACGGAAGATATCACGTTTTAGGTGGAATTATTTCCCCGATGGAAGGTATAGGACCAAATGATTTAAAAATCAAAGAATTAGAAAAAAGATTGCAAACTAAAAATGTAAAGGAGTTAATTCTGGCGCTACCTGCTACAATGGAGGGCGATACCACTAATTTTTACTTGTTTAGAAGGCTAAAAGATTTTGACATTAAGTTTACTATTATCTCAAGAGGAATTGGGATTGGAAATCAACTTGAATATATAGATGAAATTACTTTAGGTAAATCACTTCTTGACAGAACAGAATACAAGTCAAATTATCAATAGCAAAGTTGAAGCTCTCCATAATTATAGTTAATTATAACGTTAAGCATTTCCTAGAACAATGTTTGAAATCAGTTGAAAAAGCTATTGAACCACTAGATGCTGAAATTATTGTAGTGGACAACAACTCAGTAGACGGTTCTTTAAAAATGATTAATCACAAATTCCCAAAGGTTTTAGTGATTTCTAATAAAACCAATACCGGTTTTTCTGTTGCCAACAATCAAGGAATACGCATAGCTAAAGGAGAACATATTTTACTATTAAACCCTGATACGGTTGTTCAGGAGGATACATTATTAAAGTGTGTTGAATTTTTAGATGGAAACGAAAATGCTGGTGCACTAGGAATCAAAATGTTTGATGGGAAGGGAAAATTTTTACCGGAATCAAAAAGAGGATTACCAACACCCAAAGTGGCTTTTTTTAAAATTTTTGGGTTATCCTATATATTCCCAAAATCAAAATTATTTGGACAATATCATTTAGGTTATTTAAATAGGGATGAAAATCATGTGGTAGAGGTGCTTTCAGGTGCTTTTATGATGATCAAAAAAAAGGTTATCGAAGAAGTAGGGAATCTCGATGAAACATTTTTTATGTATGGGGAAGACATTGATCTTTCTTACAGAATTACAAAGGGAGGGTATAAAAATTACTATTTTGCCGCCTCCAATATCATACATTACAAGGGCGAAAGCACCAAAAAAAGTTCAATTAATTATGTGTTTGTGTTTTACAAAGCCATGATCATTTTTGCTAAAAAACATTTTAGTGAAAACCACATTAAAACCTTCTCATTTTTAATCAATATAGCTATTTATTTCAGAGCTTCTATTGCTATTTTTCAAAGGATTTACCATAGGTGGAGTATTTCTGTTTTAGAATTTTTTATAACATACTTTGCCATTTATGAATTAGCCCACTTTTATCAATCCTTTATGGAAATTACATTCCCTGTAAAAACGATCAAAATTATGATCCCTTTTTACTCTGCAGTTTGGGTTATTTGTCACAGGGCATATCAAAATCACTTACCCCCATTAAAATGGATTAATCTAATCAAAGGAACAATTTCTGGACTATTGATTCTTTTAGCTGCCTATGCTCTTTTACCCAAAACCATTCAATTTTCTAGAGCAGTCATATTGTTATCGTCAATTTTAAGCCTTACAACTACTTTTTTAGTTAGGGTTATTTTTCAATCTTTTAAGCTAGGGTTATTTGAAAATTATAAAAAGAATAACCAAAAAAGACTTGTGGTTGGATCTATTGATGAAATAACTAGAATTGAAAAATTAATAAGATATGGTGATAATCTCTCCAAAATTTTAAAAATCAGTCCTCATGTAAATCAATATGATGCTGAATTTGATGGTAACATCGAGCAATTGGAAGAGTTTATTAAAATTAATAAAATTGATGAAGTCATTTTTTGCTCAAAAGATCTAACATCCAGAGATATCATTTCTTCTATGGCCAATATCAATTTAAAAAAGGATGTGGAGTTTAAAATTGTTCCTGACAATTCGCAATTTATTATAGGCAGTCAATCTATTTACACCAGCGATTTTTTCAACTCAACTAAAATAAATCACATTAACAATTCCTTCAATAAGCGAATAAAGAGAAATTTTGATTTAATAAGTTCTGGTGTCATTATCATTGGATTTCCATTATTGATATTTTTTAAAAATTACAGACTAGCATTATCTAAAATCCACCTTATTATTGCTGGTAAAATTACATGGATTGGCTACATAAACAGTAAGAAAAACGTAGACTTACCTAAAATTAAACCAGCTGTTTTTTCTTTAAATCATAATGGAAATGAAATTGGAAATGAAATTGCTAACAAGCTTAATATCATTTATGCTAAGGATTATCATGTCCAGAGAGATCTATTGCTTTTAGCCAAACAATTATTTAGTTCATAAATTTATTACCTATTTAGAATCATTATTTTATTGATAATCATTCAAATAAATTTACTTTTGTAGCAGTAAAACTAAAGTAATGGCTGAATTAAAAGTTGAACTTCCTAAAATGGGAGAAAGTGTTGCTGAAGCAACTATTACGACCTGGTTAAAATCTGTTGGTGACAAAATAGAAGAAGATGAACCAATTGTTGAGATTGCTACAGACAAAGTAGATTCCGAAGTTCCTTCTCCATGTTCTGGAATATTAAAGGAAGCTTTGTTCAGCGAGGGAGATATAGTTCAAGTTGGAAGCATTTTCGCTGTGATTGAAACAGATCAGAATGTTGGCATAGAAATTGAAGATGACAAGGTGGAACTAAGCGAAATGGAAGTAGAAAGTGAAATTTTAAAGCCTTTAGAAAAAGAAGTTTCAGAGCAAATTATAGTGGAAAATACTTCTGATAGATTTTATTCTCCGTTAGTTAAAAGTATTGCTAAAAAAGAAAATATTAATCAAGATGAATTAGACCAAATTACTGGTTCTGGAGCAAACGGTAGAGTTACCAAAAAGGACATGCTAAATTATCTTGATAACAAAACAAACCAAACACCGATTAGCCCCATAAAACAGGAAACACCAAAACCTCAAACACCAACTGTTATTTCAACAACCTCAACAGTGCAAAATGGTGAAGGTGAAATCATTGAAATGGATAGAATGAGAAAAATGATTGCCGATCATATGGTGCACTCTGTTCATACTGCTCCACATGTCACCTCTTTTGTTGAAGCTGACGTAACCAATCTGGTTTTATGGAGAAATAAGTACAAAAAAGAGTTTGAGAATAGAGAAGGTGAAAAACTCACATTTACGCCTATTTTTATTGAAGCTGTCGCCAAAGCATTAAGAGACTTTCCTATGGTAAATTCATCTATAGATGGAGACAAAATCATTGTTAAAAACAACATCAATATTGGGATGGCTACTGCTTTACCAAGTGGCAATCTAATTGTACCTGTCATCAACCATGCTGACCAACTAAATTTGGTAGGACTAGCCAAAAAAGTAAATGATCTTGCGCTTAGAGCAAGAAACAACCAATTGAAACCTGATGAAATCTCAGGGGGCACATATACTATTAGTAATGTGGGGACATTTGGCAATGTAATGGGTACTCCAATAATTAATCAACCCCAAAGTGCTATACTTGCTCTAGGGGCAATAAGAAAAAAACCCGCAGTAATTGAATCTCCAAGTGGTGACCTGATTGGAATTAGGCACATGATGTTTTTATCTCACTCTTACGATCATAGAAATGTGGATGGCGCTTTAGGTGGCCAATTTGTAAGAAAAGTTGCTGATTATTTAGAAAATTTCAATGTAGAAAGAACACTTTAATGAACTACATAAAAGCACTATTTTATCTTGTATGCATTTCTGTTTTTACTATTTCAGTTAAAGCACAATCCAATAACGAATACCAAAAAAAGTTCGAAGCTGCTAACCAGCTAATGGATCAAAAACAATATGAAATTGCAAAAGACTTGTGGATAGAATTAGCAGAAGAATACCCTGACAATGCTAACATAAATTATAAAGCTGGATACTGTTTATTAAACACTTTTTTTCAAAAAAGAGATGCTCTAAAATACCTATCAAGAGCAGAGAGAAACATTAAAAAAAAATATTCTCCTATAGATCATACTATAGAAAATGCTCCTCTTGAAACCCATTATTATTTGGCAAAGGCCTTTCACCACAACTATCAAATTGATTCCGCTGTAAAATATTACAGGTATTTTCAAAATGAGGGACCCAAAAACCATCATCTTCAGACTAACATTGTTAACCATCTGAAACAATGTAATATAGCTACAACGTTAGTTACACACAAAAAAAGCTATGAACTGATTAATTTAGGCGAAGAAATCAATAGTGATTTTCCGGATTATAATCCATGCCTCACACTAGATGAGAATACGTTATTTTTTACTTCTAAAAGAACTAGGAGTGATGAAAATGCTGTATCAAACACAACTATTTTCAACCCACAGGATGGTCAACATTTTGAGGATGTTTATGTGTCACACAAAGATTTAAGTACAAATAAATGGTCAAAACCTAAATTACTTGAGTTTTGTAGCCCAGATGAATCTCAAGCTACTATTGGAATTTCTGGAGATGGAGAAAAGCTATTTATTTATCAGAGTCGAATAGATAGCGATGAAGAAATTTATTACACATCAAGAGATCAAGACTATTACAGACTAAAACCGCTTGAAATTTTCAACACACCCTCTTGGGAGAACCATGTGACTATTTCTGCAGATGAAAAAACATTGTTTTTTGTTAGCGACAGACCTGGAGGTTTAGGCGGAACCGATATTTGGAGATGTCTAAAACTACCAAATGGAGAATGGAGTAAACCTTTTAATTTAGGTCCACCTATTAACTCATCCTACAACGAACAATCACCATTTATTCACCCAGACGGGAAAACGCTCTACTATAGCTCAGACGGTGAACAAAGTATGGGAGGTTATGATATCTTTTTTAGTAAAAAAATAGACAATATAAAATGGTCAAATCCAATCAATATGGGTTTTCCTCTAAACACAGTTGATGATGATCTATTCTTTACAACAAGTGCTGATGGGGAAAGAGGCTATTATGCATCAAACCATGAAGGTGGTTATGGTGGAAATGATCTGTATATGGTTAAACTTAAAAATACCATTACAGACCCTGTAACCATTCTCAAAGGACATGTTGATAAAGGCGAACTTCCAACACTTCCTGAAGGAATTACCATTTGGGTACATGAAGAAGGATCTAATTTGGAATCTATGAGGTTTACCCCAAACAAAAACAATGGTTCTTATGTTTTTACACTAGAACCATGTAAAGAATATGATGTTGAATACACAAAACTTATGGATACCAATGGTAAACTAAATGAAATATCATTTTATCACCAATCATTCAAAGTTCCGTGCGAATCCGATTACAGGAAACTTCTAAAGCCAATCATAATTCCAGGAATTGATCTTGATGGGAACCTTGTTTACGAAGAAGAATTAAAAATTAAAAATTCATTAGTTAATAACCAACCTGTTGTAAAGCTATCCGAACTCAAATATTCATTAAAAAAGTTAATTAAACTTACTCTTTTAGATGAAAATGGAAATATATTACAAGAAGCCATTTTAACCGAAGAAGGATTTAAATTTGTCCTTTTAAACGACATGAATGAATACAACTTTAAAATTTCTAATTTCCCTGAAAATCTTGACTTAAGTGAAATACCTATTGAAATTTTCTATGAAAATAGCGAAGTGAAATTAATTGGAAATTTCACAACTAACCAATCCTATAAGTACAAGCTTGAAAAAATCGACCACAGTGACAGATCGCTTTTAAAAAATAGAATTTACTTTGAGAAAACATATGACTACAATGATAAACCTTCAATGGTTTCAGACATTGAATTAAAATCATTTTTGGCAAAAATTGAAGAATTAGTAGTTAAGAATGGGTATGTTAAAATAGAAATAATTGGAAGTGCTTCCAAGGTTCCTACAAGTTCCTATAGCTCAAATATTCAACTTGCAAAAGCTAGAGTAGAAGAAGCGAAAAAAATAATTTACTCTAAAATTGATGGATTAAAAATTGATAAAGAAAAAATTAAAATTATAAAAGAATTACCCATCGTTGATGGACCTGAATTTGATAATGATGCTCTAAATAAGTCAAAATATGGTAAATATCAATATATTAGGATATTAGCCAAATTCCCCTGATGCGAGTTTTACTATTCTTTATTTTTGATTTATTATTAATTCTTACAGTTCATTGTCAACAAACCCCAATAAGTGCAGATACGTATTTAAAAAATAAAAACTACTCTGCAGCTGCACTAACATTTAAAAAAAAATTTGCGATAGCTGCTGACTCTAACTTTTTAAAAAAAATTGGTGATGCTTACTTCATGGCAGACGGTGACAGAACAAAATCCATAAAGTACTTCAATAACTACCTCAAATACAATCCTAAAGATAAAGATATTTGGTATAAACTAATTTTTGCTCACTTGTACAAATACGATATTGAAAAAGCCAAAGCATGTTTAGATACATATAGTACACTTACAAGAGGAAAGAAAAAAAAGATTAAAACTGCTTTTGAATTTATTTCGAGATTTCAAGCTTATTACGTTAAACCTGAAAATGTAAGTATTACCAATGTAGGTAATAAAATAAACACTTCAGCTAATGAAGATTTTCCAATAATTGAAAACCAGCATAAATTTTTAGTTTATGAGTCCAATAAATTTAAGTCCAAAGGAAAAGTTCAATTGAACGGAGAGTTAAATAATGATCTTTATATATCAAGATATGATGGAACCTCATTTACCCTTTCAAGACCCTTAAAAAAACTTAATTCTAATGAAAATGAAAAGTGGATTGGATACAACCACAATTTAAAATCACTTTATTTCGTAAAAAAAAATATCCCTGCTCTATTAGCACAAAAGAGAGGTTTGAATTATAAGAAAAAGGGTATAGTACACGATTTTGATCATTTGAAAGGATTAGAGATTCACTCTATTTTCATCTCAATAGAAGAAGAAAAAGCTTTTATTTCTGCTCGTCCTAAGGGCAAAAAGCAGGTTTATCAACTTTATCAATTGAACCTATTGCCTGACAATAGCTGGAGTACACCAGTAGCATTAAACATGACAAACAAAAGTTCTAATTACATAAATCCATTATATCATTCATACACCAATACGCTGTATTTTAGTTCAGATATAAATGAGGGAATGGGTGGATTTGATTTGTACAGTTGCCGTTATAATGATGTAGATCAAAATTGGGATGATGTGAAAAACTTAGGTTATCCCATAAATAGTCCTTATGATGAAAAGAACATAAGTTTGACTCAAGATGGTTCAAGTGGATTTATTTCTAGCATTAGAGAAGGAGGATTTGGAAAATACGATATATACAAAATAAGCTATTTAAATGAGCCTGTCAGAAGGGTAATTTATTTAGTTGATTTTTTAGACCCTAAAACCCAAAAAGCATATGATAATCTTAATTTAGAAATTTATAATAAAGATAAAATGCTTATTGGAAAATACTTGCCAAATAACCAAACAGGTATCTTTACGATCATTTTAGAAGAAGGTGAATTTCAAGTAATTGGAAAAGTGGACAACAATACCATATTTGAAAAACAAATTGCAGTTTCAGAGTATAATATGCAAGAAAAACTAATCAGAATTAATTTGTAATATGGAATTAACATTAAATAGACCATTAGTTATATTAGATGTTGAAGCAACTGGGGATCAAATAAATAAAGATAGAATCGTAGAAATTGGTATGATCAAACTGCTTCCAAGCGGAGAGGAAATTACTTTTGAAAAAAAGATAAATCCAGAAATACCAATTCCACTTCACATTTCTGAAATTCATGGAATCTACGACATTGATATTAAAAATTCACCCACATTTAAGGAGGTGGCAAATGAAATTTTATCATTTATAAAAGACTGTGATTTAGGAGGCTTCAATTCTAATAAGTTCGATATTCCATTGTTAGAAGAAGAATTTTTAAGAGCAGGGATTGATAGTAATTTAGAAGAAAAAAAACTAATTGATGTTCAAAATATATTTCACAAACTAGAAAAAAGAACCTTAGAAGCAGCTGTTAAATTTTATTGTGATAAAGAATTGGTAAATGCACATACCGCTCTTGCTGATGCTGTAGCTACTTTAGAGGTACTTAAAGCACAGACTGTAAAATATGATGAGTTAAGTAGTGATGTTTCATTTTTGAGCGAATTTTCTAAAATTAATCAGTCCTCTGTAGATTATGCTGGACGTATTGTACTGAACAAGGAGAATGTTCCCATTATTAATTTTGGGAAGCATAAAGGTAAATCAGTAATAGCAGTATTTGAAAAGGAACCTGGCTACTACGCATGGATCATGAGAGGAGATTTTTCACAAAATACAAAAAGATGTTTCACAAAAATTTGGGAAGAAAATAAAAAATGAAAATCATCTGTATAGGGAAAAATTATGTCAATCACGCAAAAGAAATGGGAAGTAAAATTCCCAAAGAACCCTTGTTTTTTTTAAAACCAGATTCAGCCATTTTACCCAAAAAACATCCCTTTTTTATTCCAGATTTTAGTAAGGAAATACATTATGAGTTGGAACTTTTAATTAAAATCAAAAAGCTTGGAAAACACATAGGAAAAAAGTTTGCATCTAGCTATTACAGTGAAATTGGTCTAGGCATTGATTTTACCGCAAGAGATTTACAAAATGAGTGTAAAATCAATGGTCATCCATGGGAAAAAGCAAAGGCATTTGATCACTCTGCTGTGATTGGATCTACATTTTATTCCATTAACAACCTAAATGAGATTCACTTTGAATTAAAAAAGAATGGAAATCTAGTGCAACAAGGTAATGCTAATGATATGGTTTTTAATTTTGATGATATCATTCATCACGTTTCTAAGTTTATTACTCTAAAAATTGGCGATATTATATTTACCGGAACTCCTGAAGGAGTTGGGCCAGTAAAAATAGGTGATTATCTGGAAGGATTTTTAAATGGAAATAAAATCATTGATTTAAATATTAAGTGATTTTCTACTCTATCCTTATCTGAGTATACTCAGTCCCGTAATTTATATCTAATACATTTCCATTATTTATATTGAGGTTAATCTCTTCTTTATAAATTAAACCTTTGTGAATAGCATAGATTTCAATGGCATTATCGTACTCAAGTAAATTAGCATTAAATTCATGCGTAATTTCTACCACACTGTCTAATGTTAAACCAAACATATTATAGGGGGTATGTATTTGATTAACAGCGTATTCTTGTTCTCCGAGTTGGTTAAATAGATTTCCATCCCAATAGCTGAATTCATCTAACGGAAATATCATTTTTACAAATCGGATATTTTCTTCCACTTTTTCTACGCTACTTACTGTTTTCTTGATGCTCCATACATCCTTTATTTGATAATGTTCTGTTGAATCTGGTTTCCAATAGCGATGCAACTGAAAAGCGATGTCTCCTTCACCATCAATATATGGGTTTTTAGTCACCTCTTTTAGGAAGTATTGTAGAGTATCAGAGCCAAGCGAAGTATGCTGAATTTCCGATACGTGAAACTCAGCAGAGTCGTTTTCTTGAACGGGAAAATAGCTGGAATAGTGTGGCTTAATTTCATACGTAACAGGGTCACAGCTCATTAATAATAACGAAAGAAAATATGGGAATATTTTAATTCTTAGCATCATATATTTCTCCATTAACGTAATTAACTTTATCCATGTTAGCCGTTTCTCCATTATAAAAAAACCACTCCCCTTCTCTTAGATCTTTTTTAAAGGCTCCTTTCATTTCAATAGATCCATTAGCAAAGTAATAAGTAAATACTCCTTCTTTATTCCCTTCCAAATAATTCCCCTCCGCTTTTACTGTTCCTAGCTTATGAAACTCTTTCCAAACTCCATTTTTTAAACCTCCTGTACACTCATATTGTTCCATAACCTTTACTTTCTCATAATCATCAAATTTTGGATAGTAAGAATATTGTGTACCCTCTAATGCTCCATTCAAATAATGTAATACGTTCAATAAATAACCACTTCTAGAATAAATGTACCATTTTCCAGATTTAGTTTGATTTAAAAATTTACCCTCTGCCATAATGGATCCGTTGTCGTGGAACATTTGCGCACTGGAAATAGAATCATTAATGAAATCTACTTTTCCATTTACATGCCCCTCTATAGCGTAATACGTGAATCTACCGACAGGAGTTCCATGATTAAACTCACCTTCATATCTTTTGGTTTGTGTGTTTTCATGATATCCTTTCCAAATTCCGTGCTTTTTGCCCTGTTTGTTATACTGGTTAATATTAGGACTGATTTGAGCCGTTATGTGCAAACTAATACATAAAATGATAAACGTTATTCCCTTCATTTTAAAACCATATTTATATGTTCTATACCATCTTCCAAATAAGTATTTCCTATTTCTTTAAACCCAAATGATTGATAGAATTCAATTAGATAGGTTTGTGCAGATAACAAAACACTAAAATTTTTATATTTCTTAGAAATGAAATTCATAATATCTTTCATTATTTTATAGGCAAGACCTTTTTTTCTGTGTTCCATTTTTACTGCGATCCTTCCAATTTTAACTTCTTTATTATGAAGATTTGGTATAATTCTACCCACAGCAACTATAATGCCATCATTATAGATAGATACATGAAAAGCTTCTTTATCCTCATTATCTAATTCTTGATAATAGCAGCACTGTTCTACAACAAAAATCTCAATACGTAATTTTAAAATATCAAAAAATTGATCTTTTGATAAATCATTGTATGGTTTAATAGTAGATTGAAACATGTATTAGCAAATATAACTTTATAACTTTGTATATATGACGGACAAAATCAATAAAAAATACACTTATAAACCGTTAAAATCTTTAAAAGAGGAGGAAATAGTAAAGGGTATTTTGTCATGTGACACATCGATTTTATCAAGAGCCATCACTCTTCTTGAAAGTTCTAGAAAAAATGATCAAGATGTAATATATAATGCATTAAAGTCCACACCTTCTCCTAAAAAAACAGCATTTAAAATTGGAATAACAGGAAGCCCAGGCGTAGGTAAAAGCACATTCATTGAGGCTTTTGGAAGATATGTAGGGAATAAAAATTTTAAAATTGCCATTTTAGCTATTGACCCTAGTTCTTCCGTCACTGGAGGAAGTATTTTAGGAGATAAAACCAGAATGGAGGATTTAATAAATCTACCAAATGTATTTATCAGGCCTACCCCATCAAAAGGTGAGTTAGGAGGTGTAGCTAATAAATCTTACGAAACCATTTTACTTTGCGAGAAAGCTGGATTTGATTTCATAATCGTAGAAACAGTTGGTGTAGGCCAATCCGAAACACATGTAAAGGCGCTGGTCGATTTTTTCTTACTACTTGTACTACCTGGTGCAGGGGACGAATTACAAGGGATAAAACGTGGAATAATGGAGCTTGCAGATGGGTTATTGATCACCAAAACGGATGGTGAAAACATCAAAAAAGCAAAAGTAGCTAAATCAAACTATCAGAACGCCTTACACTTATTTCCTAACTCAAAAAATAACTGGACACCTCCCGTTTTAACTTGTTCAAGCCTTGAAAACAAGGGGATTGATAAGGTGTTCGAAATGATAAACTCATTTGAAACCCACAATATTGAAAATGGATGGCTACAAAAAAACAGACAAAAACAACGATTTTTCTGGTTTGAAGAAAAATTAGATAGTTTGATAAGAGATAATTTTTATAAAAATAATCAAATCCATGATCAAATAAAAAGCTTGAATAAGGATATAGAAAGTGGTAAAATTGATCCGTTTAACGCTGCAAAACAACTGTTTTCAAGTAATTACTCTTAAAGAAAAATTAAATAACCTCTCTGTTATTGAGCTCGTAATTATCGCTGAACCCCACACCGATTACACAGACGAAGCAAAAACACATGCCTTGGATCTTTTGAAAGAAAAAAAGTGGGAGAATAGTCCACGTATTTTTGATGAAATAAAAGAATATTGGTCTAGTTATGTTACTGAACAAATTAAGTTCATTTTATTAGATAAGAAAATACCTAAAAGTTTATTCCTTTCTGAAGTAGATATAAAAGAAATAGTGAAAATAAAATTTGAGGAATGGAAAGAAAGACAAGAACTTCTTGGAATAGATATCACTAAATATTGGGCCGTACCTTTTTAACACTGCTCATTTCACAATGAATTCGCTATATTAGAGAAAATAGATAAATACAAATGGAAGTCAAAAATTATGTTTTAGGTGATTGGATTGAAGGAGAAGGAACCGAAATTACTTTTCAGCATGCCATAAATGGGGAAACCATAGGATC